>Ga0256839_1000238_pt1 | contig 71777 bp, 84 predicted proteins | sample 354166metaG_FD_185968 | JGI IMG/M metagenome (GOLD analysis project Ga0256839, IMG submission 185968) | Hydrothermal vent microbial communities from Mid Atlantic Ridge, Atlantic Ocean - 354-166 | ecosystem: Environmental > Aquatic > Marine > Hydrothermal vents | place: Atlantic Ocean: Mid... | reverse complement strand
AGAGACGCCATCAAGGTTAAGAGGGGAGGAAAACACCCATCTGTGTCCCCACACTCTTTTAGCTGAATACCCCTGACAGGGTCCTGCCGAGGATTCGTAACCCGCAACTATTACAATTATTGAAAGCTCGTCCGGAGTTATAGTGCCGTCATTGTTGGCATCAAACTGGGAAAAGTCCACATAGGGATCCGAATCCTGAATAGCACTTGCCGCAAGCTCCCTGTGACAGTTGGCGTTAGTAGTATTGCTCAGATCCTGACACTGGGGATGGTTCCCGCTGTTGTAGGAAGGTTTTATTGGTCCTACTATTCCGTCGTTTGCTGTTCCTCCTAAGGAGCTGTCGTCTTCAGCGGCGGGGACGATTCTGAGTAGTCCGTCTGAGCTTGATGGATCCCAAGTAACACCCTGATAGTAAGTCTTGAGAGAATCTGCTGAACCGAATATCCTTAAAGACCAATCGTTTACACCGTATTGGTTTAGCTGATCATTGAAGGTTGTAAAGATCACGAGAAGATTTTGTGTATGAGGAACGGAAGGGAATCCTATAGGATAAGGCAAAGTTCCGTAGGCAAGGGAGTTAAAGGGAACATTACCAAAAGGAGGACTGCCTTTTTGAATTCCCGCACTTACAGGATCTACCTTCCCTACAATGTGGGGAGTTTTAACAAGAGTTCCTCCAACACTTTCAGCGTAATACCAATAATCCGTTTTCTTGTCCTTTACAATGAAGAATCCCTTATCGTCTTCGTGCCAGCTGTTCCACTCGTCCCCTTTAAGATAGGCTGTAAATTTTGTTCCGTCGGGTTGTTTCAGTTCAATGGGAAAGGGAGCTGCAGGTGCGGAAAACACCTGTTGAGAAAGCAAAGAGATTAAAAACAACCACAATAAAGCTACTCTAAAAACCATTATTTTACCTCCTTTATCTTTATTAACCAGTAAGATCCTCCCCTTTCATCACCGCTGAATTTGATTTGAAGAGTTACACTTTTACCGAATACCCATGAAGGTATTGGTTTTTTAGAAAAAACACGAAGGAATTGTTGATTTTTTTTCATAAAAACCGGTTTCTTTTTACTCTTAAGGCTTATTGTAATTACATAAACTACCTTATCAGGAGGTTTGAAGCCGTATTCTGAAAACCTTGCAACAGAATACTGGACAACTTCCCCTTTAACTTCCTCTACTTCCGAAAAGACTGGCACTCCAAAAAGAATGTGTAATTGTAAAACTGTCAGGAGCAGGAGCTTTACAAACAAATGCACTCCCTCCTTTAACTGCCGAGCTATTTGTATAGCGGGTCTTAGCAGGAGAGAAAACCCGGCTCCCGCTGTATTCTCTCCCTAACGCATTAAAATTATATTCCTGAAAGTTTTAAAAGGAAATGTTTGTAAAAACTCTTTACAGTTGTGGGAAGATAAACTTAGGTTTATGGGTATTGGGTAGAGAAAAAAACGGATATCATCAAATTTTTACGCTATATCATAAAATAAGTTTGTGTGATGAAATAGAAATAAAAGAAGGATCACTGAAGGTAGAGACGAATACAGGCATACCTCAGCAGGAAAATCTCGTCTATAAGGGATTGATTCTCTTTTCACAGGAAACAGGAATAAAACCCGAAATAAGTGTGTATATAAAGAAGAAAATACCCACAGGTGCAGGACTTGGAGGCGGAAGTTCAAATTTAGCCACTGTTTTAAAAGAAGTAAACGCCTTATACGGCTTTCCGCTGAGTGAAGATGATCTATCCTATCTTGTAGGATCAATTTCTTCAGATGCTCCCTTTTTCCTTAAAAAAGCTTCTTCTGCTATAGGTAAAGGAAGAGGAGATATACTCAAGGAGATAAACCTACCGTCCATGAAATTCACCCTTATAGTTCCCTCCGTAGAGGCTTCAACAAAAAGAGTTTATTCAGCACTAAGGGAATTTGATACAACGTTTCCTTCTGAAGAGGAATTAATTGAATACATATCAGAAGGCAGGACTGAAAAATTAAGAAACACCTTAGGAGAAATAGCTTGCGAGCTTTATCCGGAAATAGGAGAAGTCTTGAGATTTTTAAAGTTCTTAGGGAAAAAACCCCTTGTCAGTGGAAGCGGTTCTGCTGTATTCTATATTGGAGAACCTTGCTCTTTTGTGGAGAAAGGTGCTAAATTAAGAAGATGGAAATTATTTAAGGTGGAAAGCTGGTATGGGGTGTAGCTCAACTGGCAGAGCACCGGACTTTGGATCCGGGGGTTCCTGGTTCGAGTCCAGGCACCCCAGCCATTTTTTAAAACCATGAACAAGCCGTTAAAGCTTCTTTCAGGCACATCTAATAGAGATCTAGCGGAAGAAGTAGCCCGCTACCTTGGGATAAGTATATCTGATATGCTGGTAACTCAGTTCAGTGATGGAGAGGTAAGAGTTAGGATAAACGAATCCATAAGAGGAGCTGACGTTTACGTTTTTCAGTCCCTTTCATATCCCGCAAACCAACACATAATGGAACTTTTACTCATAGTTGATGCTCTTAAAAGATCCTCCGCAGGAAGAATAACAGCGGTCATTCCCTATTTTGCTTACGCTCGTCAGGATAGACAAGACAAGCCCAGAACACCTATAAGTGCTAGATTACTTGCAGACTTGATTACCGTGGCGGGGACTCAAAGAGTTGTTACTATGGATCTACACTCGCCACAGATACAGGGTTTCTTTGACATTCCAGTTGATCATCTCTCCGCCATGCCAGTTATATACGAATACATGAAAAAGAATCTTATATTGGACAATCCCGTTGTAGTTTCCCCAGACGCCGGTGGAGTAGAAAGAGCGCGTCAGCTTGCTAACAGATTAGGCTGTGGAATAGCCATTATCTACAAAAGAAGACCCGAACCTAATAAAGCGGAAGTTCTTGATGTAGTTGGAGATATAGAAGGAAAGGAAGCCATAATTATAGACGATCTTATAGATACCGCAGGCACAATGGTTGCCGCTGCTAACATGCTTATAAACAGAGGAGCTAAAAGGGTTCTCGCCTGTGCAACTCACGGAGTATTCTCAGGTCCTGCGGTGGAAAGACTTACAAATTCTCCCATTGAGCAGGTAATAATCACCAATACCATACCTGTAAATGACAAACTCTTTGGGAAACTCAAAGTTGTCTCCGTAGCACCTCTTCTCGGAGAGGCTATAAAAAGAATCCATGAAGAAGAATCTGTTAGCTCTTTGTTTGTTTAGTCTGTTTTGCTGGGGGACAGACTTAGACTTACAAAAAGATGAAGAATTTCTAAAGCACGTAGAAAAGAGAATAGAATTCATTAACAAACAGGTAGATAGTAAGGGTTTTAGCTTGGCAATATCAGAAGAACTTAACTCTTACGGATACCCTCTAAAACTTATGCAAAGAAAGTATATGAATAAACAGGATATGTATAAACGCATAAGCCAAATATACGAGCGCATTTTGTATATTAAAAGAAAACTGTTTCCTTATGTAATAAAAGAGGAAGCGAAAAGATTAGGAATTTATCTCTGTGATGTTCAAGCGGAAGGTTCAAGAAAGGAAAGAATTGTTCTAAGAGTGAATAATCCCTCCGATGAGGAAACAGCCTTAAAAATTCTCACCCAAACCCAACTTCAATTTGCTTATCTTTTGAACATTGAAGAAATTAAATTTGAAAAGTGTCAAAAAACAAGGAGGTGAGTCGTGAATAGAAGATTTTTCTTCAAATTAGGAGCTATTGCCTTAGGTATTCCTTTTAGTGTAGTTTCAGCAAAGAATCCACAGGTCAGTTTCAAGGATTTGAAAAAAGAAGCAAAGATAAACGTCGTCTATCATGCAGATTTTCCTCAGGAAAGTAGATTTAAAACAATGCTCAGGAATATAACAAATCATCTTTCTGTTTATGATTTTGATCCGTTCAGTATAAAGATCGTAGTCGTTGCCCATGGCGCAGGAGCTAAGTTTCTTCTCAAAGATTTAAAGGGAACAAAGTGGGAAAAGGAAAAGATAAATCAAAAGGCATTACTCACGAAAATGGAAGAGTTACTGCAATACGGCGTTGACTTTTACCTGTGTGAAATAACAGTTAAAAGAGCAAACTTAAAGGGAAAGCTTTACGATTTCGTTAAGATAGTCCCTTCAGGTGTCGGAACTGTGGCATACCTTCAGTCCATAGGTTATGCCTATATAAAGGTTCAGTAACTATTTCCTTTTCTTTCTTCTTCTTAGGGTTGTTCTGAGCATGGGACCTATAAGAGGACTCCGAAGGAGTTTTATAAAGTTTCTCTTAGAAGATCTGGAAAGAATAAGAGCCGCTACCAGGAAAAAAGGAAGAGCGGGTATGCCAGGCATTATAAATCCTATAAACCCGAGCAGAAGGAACACCCCCACTACCGTGTATATAAGCAATTTCTTCATTATCAGATAATAATTTAATCAAATGATGAGGAATATGCTCAGAGAGATACCTCAGATCTCAAAGATTCTACTTCATTTTCAAAATAGATATCCTAAGGAGTATGTTATAAGAGCAGCTCAAGAAGTTACGGAAAGGTTCAGAAAAGAGATAAAAGAAGGAAAAAGAAAAGACGTCGCCGATATTCTTTTCGCGGTAGAAGAAAAGATAAAAGAATTGCAGAAAACAAGCCTAAGGCGAGTTATAAATGCCACAGGTATTGTTATAAACACAAACTTGGGAAGATCTCCGCTAGCCTTTGAAGTTGCCGAATTTGTAGGGGAAATAGCTGTTGGCTATTCCAACCTTGAATACGATCTGAATACGGGAAGCAGGGGCAAACGTGAAAAACACGTTGAAGAATATCTGCAAGAACTAACGGGAGCGGAAGCTTCACTTGTAGTCAACAACAACGCTGCGGCAGTTTTTCTTATTCTTAATACCTTAGCAAAAGGAAAAGAAGTAATCGTATCACGGGGAGAGCTTGTAGAAATAGGGGGAAGTTTTAGAATACCTGATATCATGGAATCAGCGGGAGCAATCCTCAGAGAAGTGGGGACTACAAACAGAACTCACCTTTCCGATTATACTCAAGCTTTGAGTGAAAGCACCGCTCTTATTGTAAAGGTTCACAGAAGTAACTTCTATATGGAAGGATTTACACAAGAAGTGGAACTTGAAGAACTCGCTAAGTTAGCTAAAAAACACGGAATTCCCTTTTACTACGATTGCGGTAGCGGTTTGCTTTTAGATATTGAAGACTTAGGGCTCTCCGCTAAGGAAATCAACTTTACAAAGGCGTTAAAAGCGGGGTCGGATATAGTTTCCGGCAGTGGAGACAAATTACTGGGTGGTCCTCAAGCGGGTATAGTATTGGGTAAAGAGGAGATAATAAAAAAGTTAAGAAGAAATCCCATTATGAGAATTATCAGAGCTGATAAAATGACAATAGCAGCTCTTGAAATGACACTGCGTCTTTACAGGGAAAAAAGATACGAAGCTATACCTGTTTTAAAAATGCTCACACAAGAAGAAAAAACTCTTAAAAGAAAAGCGTATAAACTAAGGAGAAAGCTGAAAAAAATTCCATCTCTGAAAGTTAGTGTTGTTAAAGATACAGCAAAACCCGGAGGAGGTTCTCTTCCAGATTTGGAATTACCCACTTATTGCGTAGCAGTAAAAGTAAACTCCATGTCCGCCGAAGAGTTAAGTAAGCGTCTTAGAAATGCAGAACCGCCGGTCATAGGGAGAATAAAAAAGGAAACTCTGCTTTTAGATACCAGAACTCTTTTTGAAGAAGACATAGAAAAAATACCCGATATCCTTAGGAAACTTCTCTCTCCCTGAGCACAGCGGAAAGGTTTTCCACAGGGAAAACCCGTGATACTCCTCCCCTTGCTGATACACCTATGAGCTTATCTGCAAAACTCGCCAATACTTCTCTGAGAGTGACTACTATAAACTGAGCGTATTTAGATTTCTCCTTTATCAGTTCCCCTACCTTTTTAGCATTAGCCTCGTCTAAGTGAGCGTCCACTTCGTCAAAGTAGTAAAAAGGTGAAGGCTTATACTCTTGAATAGCAAAGATAAGTGAAAGGGCTGCTAAGGTTTTTTCTCCACCCGACATGGCTTCAAGATATTGAACGTCTTTTCCTCTTGGTTTTACCATTAAGCTTATTCCGCCACTGAAGGGATCTATTTCATTTTCAATTATCATCTGAGCCTTCCCACCGGGGGATAGAAAGGAAAATACTTTTTTAAGGCTTCTATTTATGTGTTTAAAAGCTTCCATAAACGCATTGAGTTTTTTAGTTTCAATCTCTTCTATCATCTCTTTTATTGCTTTTCTCTCTTCCTGAAGTTTTCTGTATTTTGATTCGTAGTCTTTGTATCTTTTAAGTTCCTCGTTGTAATCCTCATCGGCTTTCATATTAACGTTTCCAATATGATCAAGTTCTCTTTCCAGACGAAAGAGTTTTTCTTTGAGCTTTAAAACACTTATAGAACTTTCAGGAAGAATATTTTCGTATCCTATTTCTTTTAACCTTTGCTCTAAGTCTGTTAGTTTTTGTCTAATTCTGCTCAAAGAAGCACTGAGCTCCGAACTTTTAAGATGTAAATCTTCTTCTTCTATTCTTAATCTACCAATTTCAGATTGAAGCCTTTTTACTTCCTCCTCTACTGCGTCTCTTTCTCTGTAAAGATGATAAACATTGGCTTCCATATCTTTTATTTTTTCCTCCAGATCCTTGCGGTGTTTTTTCAAAGATTCTACTTCCTCTTCTATACAGTTGTATTCTGATTCAAGGTATTCTACACCGCTTTCTCTTCTCTCTATTTCTTCTCTAATAGATTTAATCTCCGATTCCTTCTCTCCAAGGCTCAGTCTGTATTTTTCAAGCTCCGCACGTTTCTCTTCTACTTTCTTTTTCAGTCTTTCGTATTCTGCTCTTTTCCCCTCTATTCCAGAGGATCTGTAATAATTCACAATATCTTGCTTTTTTAGAGAAAGATTCCTTAATTTCTCTTGGAGATAACCTATTTCTTCGCTTGTATCCTTCAGTTTATTCTCAAGTTCAATTTTCTTAGATTTAAGTATTTCTACATACTCCTGAGCTTTTTTAATTTTACTATCAAAGGCTCTTAGTTGGGAAGCACCTTCTGATGATATTTTCTCCAATTCTTCCAACTTTTGATTCAAAACCTTAAGCACTCCTTCCTTTTCCGCTATTTCATTCCTTAAAGCACGAAGTTTTATAAGAACATCTTGTTCTTTTTCTCTTAACTCTTCTTCTTCTGTTTCAAGCTTTCTTTTCTCTTCTTCGTAAAATTTTCTGCCTAAATCACTTTCCTTTGTTTGCCCTCCGGAAATTATTCCGCTTTTTTCAAATATATCTCCTTCAAGAGTTACCATTCTGTAGTTTCCTATACCTATTTTTTTTGCAGTATCAAAACTCTCCACTATAAGCGTATCTCCTAAAGCGAAACGAACAGCTTTCTCAAACTTTTTATCGTATTCCACGAGATTTATAGCAAAATCTACAGCTCCTTTAATTCTGGGATAAGGAGGAAGCTTGAAATCTGTTCTTATCCGATTAAGGGGAATAAAACTCATTCTTCCTAAATTGTTTTTTCTAAGATACTCTATACAGATCTTTGCTATATCTTCGTTTTCCACCACTACGTATTTCAATCTAGCTCCACCTGCGGATTCTACAGCTTTTATGAACTGCGGTTCTTTAACGGTTATGAGATCTCCTACAAATCCGTAAACTCCTTCTATATTAGCAAAGACACTGCGCTGATCCTCAGAAAGAGCAAGCTTGCTTTCCACGTATCCTTTTGTCTTTAATAGGTCTTCTAATTTTTTCCTTATTTCTTTTAATTCTTCTTCAAGTTTTTTCATATACTCTTTTTCCTTTTTCAAAATATCTTGTTCCACTGATTTCATTTTTCTGTATTTTTCCGCTTCTGATAAAGATATCTCCCTTTTGCGCACAAATTCTTCCTTTTCTTGCCTGAGCTTTTCTATTTCTTCAAAAGTTTGATTTATTTTAAGTTCTAACTCTTTTAAACTCAATTTAAGATTATTCTCTTCCTCTTTTTTATTTTCTATAACATCTTTGAGCTGTTTCTCTTTTTCCTCCACTCTTTGAGCTGTTTCTATTGAAACCTTTAATTTTTCATCAAGTTTCTTAAGTTCAGAGTATACTTCTTCTTCTCTGAGTTTTATATCAGCAAGTTCCTTTTCTCTAAGTTCTATCTCTTTTTCAAGAAACTCTTTTTCTTTTATGAGTGTATCCATATCCTTTTTTAGGTAACTTAAAGTTTTCAATTCTTTTTCTTTTTCATGAAGTATTTCATTTTTCCTACTTCTTTTCAATTCTATTTCTCTGCTTATATGCTCCAAGTCAGAAGAGATTTTACCTAATTTTTCTTTAAAAGGTAAAAGCTGATCTGTTAATTTTTTAAGTTCATCTTCTTTTAATTTTAAAATTTCCTCTTTTTCTTTTAAAATTTCTTTAATCTTATCTAATTTTTCCCGAATAGAGTTCAATTCTCCACTCTGTTTTACTTCTTGAATTTTGTGTTTTCTTATTTCATGAGAAATGATAAGAGCTTCTGTTTCTTTTTTTTCAGCTTTCAGTTTTCTGTAACGCTCCAGACGTTCTTTTTCTTCTTTAAGACGCTCAAGTTGAAGAGTTAATTCTTCAAGGAGAAGTTTAAGTTCTCTTATTTTTATATCCACTTCTGCGAGATCATTTATAGCTCTTTGTTTTTTCTCTTCATATTCACTTATTCCCGCTACGTCTTCTATTACCTTTCTTCTTTCAACGGGAGTCATTTTGAGAAATTTCACTATGTCCCCTTGAAGAACCACGTTATAACCGTTTTCATATATTCCCGCTTTAGAAAGAAAATCTCTAAGATCTCTTTCCCTTACAGTTAATCCGTTGACTTTGAAAGTGCTTCTTCCATCTTGGGTTACTCTTCTGGATACGATTACCTTCTCCTCTTCAAGAGGGAAAAGCCCTTCGTTTTTAAAGTGGACTTCTATATAAGCGTAGTCCGCCTTATCACCGTCTTTTGAAAATATCAAATAAGAAAGATTTTTTGCTCTGAGTGTTTTTGTAGTGACTATTCCAAGAGCAAAAGATATAGCATCTCCTATATTTGACTTTCCCGCACCGTTAGGTCCTACTATGGAAATAAATCCTTTGCCGAGTGGTATCTCCTTCCTCTCCTTGCCGAAAGATTTAAATCCCTCTACTACTACTTTTTCTATATAGGCTCTCATTTTTTTCCAAAGATTTCGGGAAGCTTCATTATCATGGCGTATATCCTTTTCCACTTATTCCATTCCATTGCCGGTATTCCACCCCCGTATATCTTACCACTTTCAAGGTTTTTTGAAACAGCTCCCCTCGCTACCACTGTCACAAAGTCACCTATTTCTATATGATCACCTACAGCACACTGTCCCGCAAGTGTTACCCTTTTTCCCGTCTTAACACTACCCGCAAGACCCGATTGTCCTACGATTATATTTTCCTCTCCCACTTGACAGTTGTGAGCTACCATTACAAGATTGTCAATTTTTGTCCCCCTTTTTACAAGTGTTGAATCTATAAGCGCCCGATCCACTGTTGTGTTCGCTCCTATTTCTACTTCATCTTCTATGATAACATTTCCTATATGATTAAGCTTTTTTATCTCTTCCTTTCCTATACAATATCCGAATCCATCCGCTCCTATAACAACCCCGCTATGAATCCTAACTTTTTTTCCTATAACCGTATTAGGATATATGTGAACTCCACTGAATATGATAGTATCTTCTCCCACCACTGTGTTATCCCCTATGTAACTTAAAGGGTAAACTTTGACACCATCACCCAGGGTAACGTTGTTTCCTATATAGGTAAAGTCTCCCACATACACTTCTCTACCTATGGTTACATTTTCACCTATTACGGATCTTGGTGATATTCCAGAAGGGTGTCTTTCTGGAAAGAACTTATCTAAGAATAACGCCAGTGCATAACGAACGTCTTTTACTCTTATATAAGAGTGATATTCCGTTTCAATTGAGGTTACAAGTGCTGTAGGATTTCCCTTTATAGCTTCTTCTATTTCTTTTTTGTCTCTACAGAATACTATTGTTCCTTTTCTGGATCTTTGCGGAGAGGATATTCCTTGAACTTCAGCATTCGGATCTCCTTTAAGATCCCCTTCTAACAGATGAGCTATTTCTCTTAGTTTCATTTTTGTTTGTCCAGATGTGCATCTACTGCTTTTATAACCTCAGTTGTAACATCTATTTCTGGATTCTTATAAATAAAGACCGCACAGTCCAATATTCCGTTAAATCCTTTTTTCTGAGCTAATTTCTGAGCTGCTTCCTTTACTCTGTTATAAACCATGTTTTCAAGGCGTTGCTTCATTTCCTCCAGTTCACGCTGAGCTTTTTCCTGAAGTTGCTGGGCTTCTGACCTTATCCTTTCATATTCTTTCATTTTCTCTTCCTTAGCTTGTTTTGAAATAACTTTACTCTCTATTTGTTTTTTTAACTCTTCTAATTTCCGTTCTTTTGTTGTTAACTGAGTTTGAAATTCTATAAGTTTATCTCTGAGTTCCCCCTGCGCCTTGGCTACTAACTTTGACTCTTGTAATATGCGATTGGTATCAACACAGGCGAAGTTCAAGGCGTAAGAAATTGAAAAGATCAGTCCCAGTGATAGAAAGAATAGTATTAACATCTTCAACCTCCTTTTATAAATTTTATCTACCCTCCCACTTTGAGAAGAGCAAATATAGCCCAACCACTCAGAGCGACGTATATCCAGACAACGGCCGTGATGGGAGCTATTTTCCTGTGTTTTGAAAGTCTGTTAGTAAAGCCTAAGAAAACTGTAATTGCTGCCAAGGGTATATTAACGGTTGCCAGTATAGAGTGAGAGATCATTACAAAAAGGTAAAGACTCCTGTAAGATCCTTGATATAACTTGGGAGGATAAAGCAGATACTTAAGTCCGTAAAAGATCAAAAACAGTAAAGCTAAAAAGGAAGCGGTTAGCATAACTTTACGGTGTAATTCCTTTTTTCCTTTTTTTACAAGAACAAGACCGCTTAAGATAAGAATTCCGCTCAATCCTATAGTGGTAAGGCTTAGAAGAGTCAATACTTCGTATCCCATTACTCTCTCAATAAATGAACTATTACAAAAGTCATTATATACGTAATAAGGGCGAAAATGCTTAGCATGAGAGCCAATAGCAAATTAGTTTTTCTGTTGTGCTCTTTTCTTTTCTTCAAACTCATGCCTTCTAATTATAGAAGATAGAACAAACAAAACAAAAACAACACCTCCTACCACAGAAAGAAGGGACCCTATACCCATTACAACCATAAACAGATAGACCTTAAGAGATTCTATATATCCTGTTCCAAAAGTTTTTCGCGGTGCGCCGTAAACGCCCGCCCAAAAAAGCCCTAATACGAAAAGAAACATTCCAGCTCCGTATAAATAAGGTTGTATTCTTACAAAGGAGGGAACTTCACGGATAAAGCGAAGTTCTTTTAAGTAGTAGAAAGTAAGTCCCATAAGGGTTATAAGAATGCTGGCTATAACTCCGTGATAATGGGCGGGTATTCTCAAATCTGATCCCACAATCATATATCCCATTAAAGCTCCCAAACAATACATAAGAACACTAAGACCTAAGATTGTGCTGTAAAAACCTTTTCTAAAAGCTACTTTTAACAAAAGATAAAAGGCATAGGAAAGTGTTGGTATTCCTATACCCACCGCATAGCCTATTGTTGTTATGTTTTTAACAAAGGGAGAAATACTGTCTTCAACGAAAATTTGTAAAAGAAAATAAACAACAGGGAAGGGAATCAACAAAAAGTTTACAAAACGAAATACAGAAGGCATTTTAAATCCAGTAAGATTTGCTAAAAGTAGCCAACCCACAATAAGAAGTGATGCGTTTATAAATTGGTGTATGTGACCGGGTAACCAATAAAGCCTTTCGTAATACAAGTAATACTCTTCCATTTGCGGAGTTTTGTAATAAGAAACCAAAAAAGTTATAGGGAACAGAACAGAAAGAAGTATAGAGATATATAAAATATTTTTAAAAATATCTTTACTGTAAAAATCGGATACTGCAGGAGGTGTATAACGGAGAGCGGAAAGAGCATAACCTGCTCCGAACAAACCGATACCCGCAAAGAAAAAAGGATGAACTATTGTAGGAACGTAGTTGTTATGAACAGCAGTTCCCAGACCGAAAAGAGCACAGATAAACAGAAAAAAACAACCAAGATAAGCTAATATGTAATCGTAACTCCCTCTGTGTTCTCCAAGATATCTGTGCCATATAAAAACAAGAAAAGATAAAAAGCCTATTATAAGAGCTGAATCAACATGACCTATAAGCCAATGATAGAAAAGTTGAGGAGGTATAAAATCCGCTACTATCGGTGTTCTCGCTAATGCTACCAGAAGAGCAAAAAAACCGCCCGCTCCTATTGACAAGATAAAGAGCAGAAACCATGCTCTCATACATCTTTCACCAGATCCACTATAAGAACAGTAAATAGAATGGCTAAGTAGAGTATAGAGAAAAAGAAGAGTTTCATACTTTCTTCTTTATCAGAAAAGAGAAACTTTAATGTCAGAATGACGTAAAGAATACTTATAACTATAGCGGTAACTAAATACAAAATTCCTGCCATACCTATCATATAGGGAATTACACTTAAAGGCAACAAAGATACCGTATAAAGCAGAGTTTTGAGTTTTGTTATTTTTACACCTCTTGACACGGGAAGAGTTGGAATACCCGCCCGCTCGTAGTCCTCTTTGTATTTTAAAGCGAGAACCCAAAAATGCGGAGGTTGCCACATAAACATTATGAGAAAAAGCGTTAGAGCTTTAAGATCAAAAGAACCAGTGGAAGCAACATAACCTATAACAGGTGGCAAAGCTCCTGATATACCTCCTATTTCCGTCGCAATAGGAGTTTTTCTCTTAAGGATAAAGGTATATAAGAAAACATACGTAAAAGAAGCAAACATAGCAAGAATGGCTGCGATGAGATTCACGAAAAAACTCAAAAGTGTAAAGGCAACTATAAGAAGTGATACACCTAAGACAACCGCGTTAATTGGATTTACCGCTCCCCTCGGAAGAGGCCTTGTAGAAGTTCTTTCCATGAGACTGTCCACATCTCTGTCTAAGACCATATTAAGAACAGCGGAACCCGCCGCTGCAAATCCCGTTCCTAGGAGTGTCCAGAATATTACAGCGGTATCCATATTTCCGCGAGATCCTATGTAAATTCCTCCCAGCGTTGTTATAAGAACAAGAGTTACAATGCCTGGTTTAGTCAATATTAAATAATCCCTAAGAGTGGAAGTGTAAGAAACACTCTTCTCTACCATACAGATGCCCCCTCTTCACTTGTATGAGTTTCAATAACCTTAATCTCTTTATCTTTAAGCAATTCCGGAGCCACTAAGTAGGATATCCAAATTACTAAAAGAAAACCTATAGCTATATGAAAGAAAAGCACAGGGAGAAAGAGTTTCGTGAGAACAGTAGCAACTCCAGCTGTCGCTTGAGCGCTTATAAGAAGGAAGGTGATAAAACTGTATTTATCAAATCTCTTTAACATTATATAAAGACTGAAGATAACCAATCCCATCGCGAGCATTATGTGAAACAAATAGGAGAATAAGTTAAAATCTGCTGCTTTAACGTAACGCACCAATATTCCTACAAGAATTTGGAACATTACAAGAATATAGAAAGCTTCCGCAAAGGGCATTAAAGGTTTACTTTCCCTTTTCTCTAAAACCGCGTAAAAGGCGAAGGTAAGTCCTGAAAGTATCATTACAGAGAGAATCAGATGAGAAGTAGTATATATGTAATGGAGTAATTCCCTAAGCAAAGGTGCTTCTGTAACTACAACCCTCATTCCCAAAAGAGCTTCCAGTATAAGGAATACGAATATCCATACCATTGCTTTACGCGGGAATCCCATATACCTTTTCCATATAGCTATTAAAGAAGCTAACATGAACAATCCCGCAATTCCTCCAAGAATTCGGTGAGTTTGCTCTATCCACGGCTGAAGTTCTGTTTCTACCACAAGAGGAGCCGGTGGAGTGGGAATTTCCTCTTTTAGTTGAAAAGGAAGTAACTGTCCGTGACATAAGGGCCAATCAGGACACCCCAGACCAGAACCAGTGGAGGTAACTATACCTCCAAAAACCATAAGAATGTAAGTGAAAAGTATAGATAAAACAAGCAGGTTCTTGACCATGGCTACTCTCCTTTTCTTTTTGGAACAGGAAGCGGAGCTTCGTTTCTTACATTACGAAGCTTTTCTATAAAATGCTCCCTGTTTTCCGGATGCTTAGAAAACTGATAAATAGTAAAGAAAAAGGAAAAGAAGGCAATACCTGCTACCGCTAAGCCTAAAAGGATTTTTCCGACATCTCTTTTTTTACCCCCCATGCTGTAAAATTATAAAACAAAAAATCAAAGAATATCTTTAAGATCTTCTTCTATCTCTTTGTATTTCCCAAGTCTTACCTTTACTATTTTTCCTTCTCTGTTTATAAGAAATGAAGTTGGCAATCCTTGAACGCGGTATTTTTCCGAAATCTTCCCGTCATCAATTAGAATAGGAAATGGAAATTTATACTCTTTTACAAATTTCTTAACTGTTTCCGGCTTTGTATCTGTAGAAACAGCAAGAATCTCAAAGCCTCTGTCTTTGTATTTTTCATACACTTCCGCAAACAGTGGCATTTCTTCTTTACAGGGAGGACACCACGTTGCCCAGAAATTGAGTAAGACAACTTTACCTCTGAGATCTTTCAGGGATATTTCCTTACCTTCTAAGGTTTTTAAAGTGAAGGCGGGAGCTTCCGTTCCGGGTTTAAAGCCCACTGTCTGCACTTGGGAGTTGGTAAACAAGCTCATGTATAAAAGAAGAGCTATAAGAAGAATACCAAGACCGTAAGCTATGTTTTTTTTCATACCTTTTTAAATTCCTCTGGTAATTCTCTCGGTTCAATACCCGTGTATTCAATTTCCTCGGAACTCAATCTCTTAGAGAAGGGTTTTTCTGTGGTGAGTTCCTCGTAAACGTGTGCAACCAGACCGGGAACTCTTCCTATAATGAAAAAACCTTTTCCCAATCTCCAGTCAAACCCCATTTCCGAAACCACCGCCGCTATTGCACCATCTACATTAAGAACTATCCTCTTACCTTTTTGTTTAAATATTTCTTCTTCTACTTGCTGAGCAAACTCACAGTGTTTCCCGTAGAAACCGTAATTCTTAGCAAGTTCAAAAAGCCTTTTTGTTCTAGGATCAAAGTCTTTATAGTATCTATGACCGAATCCCGGTATGGGTTTCTTGGTGGAAAGGTATTCCCTGACTGTATCTTCCACGGATCTTTGGGATTTTACTCCCTCTTGAAGGAATTTCATGGCGTCTTCCAAAGCACCCCCGTGAGCAGATCCGAAAGCCATCACACCTGCGGCTACTCCTACGTTTAAAGCATTTCCACCGCTGGCTACCGCACGTGCTGATATTACAGAGGGAGGAGCTATTCCGTGATCTATGACGGAAACGAATATAGCCTCCATCATCTTTGACTCCGCCTCTGTAGGGAGTTTACCTTTAAGAATCAGGTATATTGCCTGTGAGAAGCTCAAGTTACCGACAAGATCTAAAAGTCTGTATCCTCTTATATAAACTTCGTGATCTAAGTGTTGGGTTATTGCTGTTTTCCATTTTTTTCCTTCCATCTCAACCTCTCCAGATTTTTAAACCATATATTAATAGATTTTAACTTTCTTTCAAAGCGGTTACTATCTCCTGAAGAGCTTTTTTGGCATCTGAAAACAGCATAAGGGTATTGTCCATGGTAAACAAAGGATTTGGTATACCTGCAAAGCCGGGACTCAGACTTCTTTTTATAACCACTACGGTTTTAGCTTTCCATACTTCCAAAACAGGCATACCAGCTATAGGACTTTTAGGATCTGTATTGGCAAGAGGATTAACCACATCATTTGCTCCTATCACGATAACCACATCTGTTTGTTCAAAAAGAGGATTTATATCCTCAAGTTCCTTCATCTTATCATAAGGAATATCAACCTCTGCAAGGAGAACGTTCATGTGTCCCGGCATTCTACCAGCAACAGGGTGAATTCCGAATTCCACCTGAACTCCTTGATTTTCTAAAAGATTGTAGAGATCTCTAACCGCATACTGAGCCTGAGCTACTGCCATTCCGTAACCGGGCACAATAACAACTCTTCTAGCACCCTCTAACAGAAGAGCTACCTCTTCAGGAGATGTTGCTTTAACCTTACCGGCGTAAACATCATCTTCTTGGGTGGAAACAATTTCACCGAATCCTCCGAAGAGAACATTCAAAAGAGATCTGTTCATAGCTTTACACATAAGATTGGTAAGGATAATTCCAGAAGCTCCTACAAGAGAACCAGAAATTATAAGGGCATTGTTCTCTAAAACAAATCCCGTCGCCGATGCTGCCAATCCCGAATAGGAATTTAAAAGAGCGATAACCACAGGCATATCAGCACCGCCTATAGCTATAGTCAAAAGCACACCCAGAACAGAAGAAACTATCAGTATGAACCAAAACAGATAAGTTTTATCCGGTGATAGGGCAAGCTTGTAACTCAACAGAAGAGCTACAACTAAAAGAACAGCTTTTGTTGCCTGTTCTCCTGAAAATCTTATAGGTCTTTCTTTTATAAGTCCCTGTAACTTCGCAAAGGCAACTCCACTTCCAAAAAAAGTAACCGCTCCTATCATACCTGAAAGAGCGGAAGCTGTTGCAAAAACAGTATTGGGATTAACTGCTTCATAAAGAGCAGATCCCGCAACCAATGCGGAAGCTCCACCTCCTAAACCATTGAATACAGCCACAAGTTGAGGCATAGCTGTCATTTGAACTTTAAGTGCTAAAAATGTTCCTACAGCTGCACCTATTACTAATCCCAATATAAGAGTTGAGTAATCTACTATCCTTTTATCTACAAGAGTAATCAAAACCGCTATGAACATTCCCAAAGCGCCGAGCATATTGCCTCTTACTGCGGTGCGTGGATGGGATAATCCTTTAAGACCAAAGATGAACAAAGAGGCGGAAACAATATACGCCAGATTAACAACAAGCTTTTCCATACTCAGTCTTTCCTCCTGAACATTTGAAGCATTCTGTGAGTTACCATGAAGCCTCCCACTACGTTAATAGTTGCAAAAACAAGAGCTGTAAAGCCCAAGATTGTCGTTAATGTGCTGTGATGAGAACCAGCGGAGATAAGAGCACCGACAATGGTAATGCCAGATATAGCGTTGGATCCAGACATAAGTGGTGTATGTAGTGTAGGAGGAACTTTTGTAATAACCTCAAATCCAACGAACATAGAAAGGACGAATACGGTAAAGTAAAGGATAAAATCTTCCATTAATTCCCCTCCAGCAGGAAGTTTTTAATCTTTTCATTTACAAGCTCTCCCTTTTCAAGAAGCAAGGTTTCACGCACTACTTCGTCCTCTTTGTTTATACTTAACCTTCCCTCTTTGATTATTAGACTGAGAAAGTTTATAAGATTTCTTGAATACATCTGACTAGCATGATAAGGAATTTCAGAGGGAAGGTTAACAGCACCTACTATTTTTACACCGTGTCTTTCAATTGTCTTTCCAGGAATAGTCAGTTCACAATTGCCTCCTCTTTCTGCAGCAAGATCCACAATAACAGATCCTCTCTTCATGTTTTTTACCATTTCATCTGTTATCAAAACTGGAGCTTTTCTGCCGGGAACTACCGCTGTGCTTATTACTAAATCACTGTCTTTTAAAACTTCCCCCATAACCTCCCTTTGTTTACGGTAAAACTCCTCACCCATCATCTTAGCGTATCCTCCCCTATCTTCTGTAGCACTACTTTCAAGTCCGAGTTCCACAAACTTTGCTCCCAAGCTGGTAACCTGTTCCTTAACAGCAGGTCTGATATCGTATGCTGAAACTACCGCCCCTAATCGTCTAGCAGTTGCTATTGCTTGAAGTCCTGCAACCCCCGCACCTATTACGAATACCTTTGCGGGTAGCACAGTGCCAGCTGCTGTCATAAGCATAGGGAACATCTTGGGTAAGAGATTAGCTCCTATCAAAACAGCCTTATAACCCGTTACCGTTGCCATTGAAGAAAGAGCGTCCATACTTTGAGCTTTTGTTATTCTGGGAATAAGCTCCATGGAAAAGGCGGTAAGATTGAGCTTTTTAAGATCTTTTTCTATATCCTTTAAGCCGTAAGGTTCTAAGAATCCTATAACCGTTTTATCTTTATAATTATCCACTTCCTTCAAAAAATTCTCTTTATCTGCAACCAAACCCTTCACTTTTAAAAGAATCTGAGATTTTTCAAAAACTTCTTCTCTTTTACCTATTTGTGCTCCAGCTGTTTCATATTCAGAATCGGGAAAACCCGCTTTTTCTCCAGCTTTTGACTCCACTATTACCTCTATACCTTTTTCTTTAAGTTTTTTAACATCAGGGGGAACTAAAGCTACTCTCTTCTCGTTGGGATACGTCTCTTTGGGAACACCGATAAACATGGTGTATAATTTTAACATGAAGCGTGCGGTATTAATTTCCTTAAGTATTGTCCTTTTTCTGGGAATAAAGGCTTGCACTGAACCTTACGATAATGCTTCTGAGAGTGTAGAACACTTTATAAAGTATATAAAAAAGAAAAAAGGCATGTCCGCTTTAAAGTATTTACACCCTTCTTTTAGAGATAATCTGATTAAAGATGTAAAACTTCCCTTTGAACTTACAGAAATGAAACCTTCAGAAATTCTCGCCTGCCTTCTGAGTTCAATGGGAACTAATATAGAAGATGCACACGTGGAAAACATACAATCTATAAATGAGAACACTCTTAAGGTTAGAGTGAAAATAGAAGATAAAAACGAATTGGAAAAGCTGTTTAATTTTATCCTTATAAAGGAGGGAAATAATTGGTATATAGCGGATATCTCACCTTATACTATTGATAAAAAGTGAAGTTCTTAATCTGGCAAACCGCGTTCTTAGGAGATGTAGTTTTATCAACACCCTTAATAAGAACCGTAAAGGAAAACTTCCCCAACGCTTCAATTCTGTTTGTAGGAAGACCCTTTATAAAAGATTTACTAAAAGGTTACAAAATAACATTACTTCCCTTCTCAAAGGGACTGATTGAAAGCTTTTCTATTGTAAATAAAATCAAAATCTGTAATATTGCTATAGTTCCCCACAGATCCCTACGAACAGCTCTGATAATAGGCTTTTCAGGAATAGAAAGGCGTATAGGTTTTGACAGATCGGAACTATCCGTTGTTTTTACTGATAAGATTCCTCACAAATGGGAACTTCACGAAGTGGAAAGAAATCTGCAACTTCTCAGCCCCCTTAATGTAGAAAAGTATTTAAAAGATCCTCTTCTTTTTTTAGAAGAAGAAGAAACAGAAAGAGTTCTAAGGAAGTTCAATTTGCGCAGTGGAACTTACGTTGTTGTTAATCCCTTTTCAAATTTTCCCCTTAAAGAGTGGTATATAGAAGGTTGGAATCAATTGATAAAGGCAATAGGGAAAAGTTATGAGATTGTGATTACAGGACTACCTTCAGATAAATTCAAGGCAGAAAAGCTCAAAGGAAACTTTAAAAACCTTGTAGGAAAAACCAGTCTAAGAGAGCTGATGGGAATTATCAAAGGAGCTCGTCTTGTAATCTCTAACGATTCCTCACCGGTGCATATAGCAAACGCCTTAGGAGTGCCGGCTATAACTGTTTATACAGCTACTTCACCGGAATACGGTTTTTATCCCCTTATCGGGGAGTTTGTGAGAAATCCCGCTGATTGCTCTCCGTGTTCTCCAAATCCAAAGAAATGCTTAAGAGGAACCCTTGAGTGTTTGCGATCCGTTACCCCTGAGCTTGTTCTTAAATCTGTTGAAAAGTTCCTTTAAATCTTTGTGTTCTTCACCTTCGGGTAGCTTTTCATAAGCGTAGTAAACACCTTCCTTTTCAAGAACTTTCACTTTCTCTATTCTTATCCATCTGCCCGTATCTTTTGTTTTTACAAAGACGTCCCTTACTTTCCCCTTTGGAATGCTGTTTCTCTCAATAAAAAAGTCTATTTCCTTCATCATCTTTACCATGTGATCAAAACTGTCAAAGTAGTAAGTATGATGTCCTATCCTCATGGTGCAGATTTCCTCCTCTTTTACTATAAGCACTTTGCAAACAGGACATCTCACGCTGTCCGGAGGAGTGAAATCCCTTGCCTTCTCTGGATTTTTGGAAACGTAGAGTATAACTCCTCCGAGAACTATAGAAGTTATAATAACGTCCGCTAAGGCTATGAAGTGAATGTATTCTCGGTAAAACAATCCCGTAAGACTTATCAAAATACTGAATAAAACAATACCACCTACTATAAGAATATACCTTGCCTTGTATCCCCTAAACATCAAAAAAATGGTTACTACAATTCCTATGAATTCCAATATACGGGAAGTAGCTATTAAAACTATTACTTCAAGATCCGCCATAGTTTTAAGATAATAGTTCTGTAAAAAGGGATCTCAAGCGTTCAATTACTCCTCTTTCTCCCAACATTTTACGCAATTTTAGAAGGTTTTTTCTTTGAACTTCAGTAACTTCTTTATTTTTTAAAAAATTTAAGGTTAAAGAAGCGAGTTCTTTTGCGGAAGGATTTATTTTTTCTACAACAATCTTTTCTCCTGAGATAATATTTACTAAACTTATACTTGATACTTTTACTATAAATTTACCTAAGGCATAAGTAATAGGGTTAACTTTATAGAAAACCAAATGAGGGCTACCTACAATTCCCGCTTCTAAGGAGGAAGTCCCCGACGCTATTAGTGAAAAGTCAGCTACTTTCATAGAGCTATAAGCAGGAGTTGGAATGTCTTCTGAAGTGATTACTTTTACAGGTAGAGTTTTTATTTCCGCTCGGATAAATTCCACGAACTCCTTAAAAGTGGGTATCAAAGCTTCTACTTCTTCTCTTCTAAGAATTTCTTTCAGTGTTTCCTTTAAAAGAGGAACGTGTTTTCTTACCTCATTCCACCTACTGCCGGGCATCATGTTTAAAACAATTCCCTTAAGTGATAGTCTTTGCCTTATTTCTTCTTCGGACAGAGGAGTATTAACAAGATCTACAAGAGGATGTCCGACGTAGTGAACGCGAAAACTCCTTCCTTCAAACTTACTGTATAAATCCCTTTCAAAGGGAAGGATTACGATCATATCGTTAACATATTGCGCTATAGTCTTAGCTCTTTTTGGCTTCCACGCCCATATTTGAGGTGATATAAAGTAAATCACTTTTCTAACACCCAATCTGCGGGCTGTTTTTATAAGCCTTAAGTTAAAGCCGGGTGCATCACATGCTATGAGAACATGGCATCTGCTCAAAACCCTTGTAGTTCTTATATAAGTTCTCCAAATTTTTCTTGCTTTTGGTAAAACTTCAGCTAAGCCGACTACTGATATATCCGATATACGAGCTATACTTTTTATACCTATGGATTCCAATCTATCATCTGTAATGCCGAAAAACTCGTAGTCTTCAAATCCTTCCTTAAAAATGTTGTAAACGTAGTTAGCTGCCGATATATCACCAACTGATATGAATACTCTTTTACGCATATATGGATTTTATCCTAATCCTATTTTAAATTATTTTTTATGGTTGATAGAGAATGGGTGAGCAGAGTAGCAAAGTTATCACGCCTCAGTTTAACAGAAGAAGAGGTAAATACTTTCCGTAAGCAGTTAAGTGATATTCTACACTTTGTAGAACAGCTCAATGAGCTTGACACCTCAGATGTAGAACCTTATATTCAGGAATCTGAAACAACTCCTATGAGAGATGATAAAGAGAAAGGTTCATTGGATAGGGAAGAAGCTCTGAAAAACGCTCCTCAAAGGGAAGGGGGATTTATTGTAGTTCCGCGAATTGTGGAGGTTTGATTTATGGCACAGGAAGTTCTCAGCGAAAAGAAAAAAGCTCTTGAAGTTTCTATTGCAAACATAGAAAAGAAGTTCGGAAAGGGAGCCATAATGCCCTTAAGAGCTGCTGAAAGCATAAAAGTGGACGTTATTTCCACCGGCTCCTTAGCTCTTGATATAGCTACGGGAATAGGAGGTATACCACGAGGGAGAATTGTAGAGATTTTCGGTGTAGAATCCTCGGGTAAGACAACCTTAGCTCTGCATGTGATAGCTCAAGCTCAAAAAGAAGGCGGTGTAGCGGTTTTCATAGATGCAGAGCATGCTTTAGATCCTAAATACGCCCGGAATCTCGGTGTTGACGTTGAAAATCTTTACGTTTCTCAACCTGATTACGGGGAACAAGCTCTGGAGATTGCGGAAAACCTTATAAACAGTGGAGCTGTTGATGTAATAGTTATAGATTCAGTAGCAGCATTAGTTCCGAAAGACGAACTTGAAGGGGATATGGGAGAAGCACAGGTGGGTAAGCAAGCAAGGTTGATGTCCCAAGCTCTTAGAAAACTGAAAGGTATAGTTCACAAAAGCAATACCGCCTTGATTTTCATAAACCAGATTAGAGAAAAGATAGGAATAACTTACGGCAATCCGGAAACTACACCCGGCGGGCGTGCTTTAAAATTCTTTTCGGACATGAGGCTTGAAGTAAGAAGGCAAGGAGATATAAAGGAAGGTAATGAAAAAATAGGTTACAGGGTAAAAGTTAAAGTGGTAAAGAACAAACTTGCTCCCCCTTTCCAAGAAGCTGAATTTGATATGATTTACGGAGAAGGTATCTGTAAGTTGTGCGATTTAATAGACGTAGCGGTAGCTAAGGGAGTTATAACAAGAAGCGGATCTTGGTATAGTTACGGTGAGCAAAGAATAGGGCAAGGGAAAGAACAGGCAAAGAGATTCCTTAAGGAAAATCCTGATTTAGCTCTTGATATAGAAAGAAAAATCAGGGAGGTAGCGGGTCTTGCTGCAGTTGATTCTAAAGAAGGCAATTGAAAAAGAAGCTTCGGATATTCATTTGAAGGTTGGTTCACGGCCAGTTTACAGAATTCACAAAAGATTGGTGGTTGATGAAGAGTTTCCGATAATAGACAGTAACCACTTCCAATTGTTCTTTGATGAAGTAGTAGGTAAGAGTCAAAAGAAGAGAAAAGAGTTTGAAGAGTGGGGAGAGATAGATCTTTCCTATTCCCTTCCCAAAGTATCACGGTTTAGGGTAAACGTCTACAGACAAAGAGGAACACCGGGAATGGCTTTTAGAGTTATTCCTTTTGATATTCCTCCTTTTAATACCCTTAACTTACCACAGGTAATTCTAAAGACTGTTCTTTCCCACAGCAAAGGGCTTGTTCTCGTTACGGGTCCCACGGGATCAGGTAAATCCACCACCTTGGCTTCTCTTATAGAAGAAATAAACAAAGCTTTCAGAAAAGTAATAGTTACCATAGAAGATCCTATAGAGTATTTACTCAGAGATAAGAACTGCTTTATAGTTCAGAGAGAAGTGGGACTAGATACGCAGAGTTTTGCAAGGGGATTAAGAGCTGCTTTAAGAGAAGATCCAGATGTTATTATGGTAGGAGAAATTAGAGATACAGAAACAGCAGAGATAGCCCTGCAAGCGGCGGAAACCGGACATCTTGTTCTTTCCACTTTACACACCTTAGATTCTAAGGAAACGGTAAACAGACTTATAGGAATGTTCAAACTGGAAGTAAGGGAACAAATCAGACAGATGCTCGCTAGCACTCTTGTAGCTGTGTTTTCCCAAAGACTTCTACCCAGAGCTGATAAAAAAGGCGCTATACCGGCTGTAGAAATAATGCTAAACACAGGTGCTGTTAAAGAAGCTCTTCTTGATCCAGACAGGATTGATGAAATTCCCGAACTTATAGCAAAAGGGAAAGCCGCTTATGGAACTCAAACCTTTGATCAGCACCTTGAAGAGCTTTACAGAAAGGGCTTGATAGACTATCACACAGCCTTACTGTATGCTTCAAAACCTGCAGATCTTGAACTCAAGCTAAAAGGTATATCCTCCGGAGGAGTTACCCTTTAAAATTCTCTATCTATGAGAATAGCCATAGATGGACCAGCAGGTAGTGGTAAAAGCACGGTAGCCAAGGAGCTTTCTAAGAAGCTTTGGATTCCTTACCTTGAAACAGGTTTAGCTTACAGAGCAATTGCTTATTTGGTTTTAAAAAGATACGGTAATGTTCCTCAATTACGTTGGGAACTATTAAAACCCCTTATGGCAACCATAAGAGTAGAACCTGCCTTGGGTGAAACTCACATATACGTAGCGGGGAATCCGCTGAACACCGAACTTAGAGGAGAAGAAGTAGGGGAAGTAGCTTCTCTTGTAGGAACAGTTCCTGAGTTTAGAGAACATATAAACAAGCGATTCAGAGAAATTATCGGTAAAGGACAAATTATCGTAGAAGGTAGAGACGCAGGAACTCACATAATTCCCGATGCGGATTTAAAACTCTTTATAACCGCAAGTCAAGAGGAAAGGGCTAAAAGGAGGTGGAAACAGCTCAAAAAACTCGGAAAGAACTTATCCTATGAAGAAGTTCTCCTGCGTATAAAAGAAAGAGACAAAAGAGATGCAGAAAGAGAAAAATATCCCTTCAAAACTGCCGAGGAAGCTGTGATAATAGATACAACCGATAAAAGTTTAGAAACTGTTTTGAAGGAAATTCTTTCAATAATTAACAAACTTGCAGATAAATTCTCCGGAGGAGAAGAATGAGACCGGTAGATATCAGTAAAAAGATAGAATCTCTAAGAGAAGCCAGAGCTTACGGAAGAATCTTACTTAAAAAGGAAACTGTATCTCTTATAAAAGAAAAAAAACTTCCTAAGGGAGATCTAAAATCCGCTACAGAGCTTGCTGGTATTATTTCTGCGAAAAAAACAAGCGAGCTACTCCCCTTCTGCCACCCTGTAAACGTGGATTTCATAAGTTTAGAAGTTCACGTAGGAGAGGACAGAGTTGAAGTTTTCTCACAAGTAGGAGGAATCGCTAAAACAGGTTATGAAATGGAAGCCCTTACAGCAGTAAGCTTAGCTTTGCTTAATGTGTATGACATGTGTAAAGCTCTGGACGATACTATGGTAATAGAAGAAATAAAGCTCATAGACAAAAAAGGAGGAAAATCCGACTGGTATAAGGATTTGAAAGGAGTTACTTTTAACGTTTTATCTCCCTTTGAAAAACTTGGGAATCTTATACATTCCTATATGGAAAACTTAGGGGCTAAGTTTTCAAAAGATGCTTCAATACTGATCATAGTAGGCGAACCCTTTGAAATTAAAGAAAGAATAAACTCTTTTGAAAGTGTAGTGGCACTTTACGATTTTAAAAGAAATCCCTCCCAAATTGACGCAGAGATAAGAATAGGTAAAGACAGACAGGGAAGATTAGTTTTGATTTTTCCTCCTTCAGAAGAAAAAATACGCTTTTTCTTTGAAACTTTCGGAGGGATCTTAAGGAGTATAGTTTAGATGGATAAATACGTTCTTTGCATAACAGGAGCCAGCGGTGTTATTTACGGGTATAGGGCTCTTAAGGAATTAAACAGACTAAGCACGGTAGAAGTAATAGTCTCTGAAACAGGTTGGACTGTTATAGAAGAAGAACTCGGTAAACAACCGAAGGATCTAATGGAAGAGTTCCCAAAAGCTCTCTTTTACGACAACAGAGATATGACTGCTCCTGTCTCAAGTGGTTCAGTTCTTAAAGATTACAAGGGTGTTCTTGTTATGCCTTGTTCAATGAGTTCCCTTGCCAGTATTGCAAACGGGATAAACGACAATTTAATACACAGAGTGTGTGAAGTTGCTTTGAAAGAAAGAGTCAAAACTGTTCTTCTGATAAGAGAAATGCCTTTTTCAAAGATACATATAAAAAACATGCTCAAAGCTACTGAAGCAGGTGCTATTGTATCACCAGCAAGCCCCGCTTTTTATCACAAACCCCGAACTGTGGAAGACATTGTTGATTTTGTAGTGGGTAAAGTTTTTGATCTATTACAAATTCCCCACAATCTTTATAATAAATGGAAGGGTGGGAGTAAAACATGAAACTACTGGTGTTTTTATTGTTTATTGTAGGGACAGTTTTATCTACAGAAAAGGCGGGAGATGTTGTAAATAAAAGAGGAAAAGTAAAACTTTACAGAGAAGGATCTCTGAGCGGACTTCTGATCAGAGAAGTTCCTTCTGAGCTTTACGTAAAGGACGTTTTGAAAACAGATTTTGCTTCCATAGCTTTTGTGAAACTCTTAGGAGTTAACAAACTGGTTCTCATGGAAAACAGTATTCTATACATAGAAGATATTGATAGGGTCAACTTTGAAAAAGGGAGAGCTGTTTTTCAAATAAGGAAAAGGGGAGAGAGTAGAGGATTAAAGGTAAGAGTAAAATCCGTAATTATAGGAATAAAGGGAACCCGCTTTATGATATCCGCTGAAGAAGAAAGAATAGGGATATTCCTTAAGGAAGGACACCTTACAGTAAGGAAAATAGTGGGAGAATTTATAAGGTATAAAAAGCGGGAAAAGGAAGAGTTTGAAGAGTTCAGGCAAGAAGCGGAAAAAGAAATGAAAAAGCAAATGGAAGAATATGAAAGATTTAAAGAAGAAACCGAAAAAGAGTTCAGAGAATTTGTAAAGGAGTTTGAACTAAAAGCCGGTAGCGGTGTCATTATAGTCGGAAGTGAGGTTAGGGATATACCCATACCGCCAGATATAGAAGAAGAATTCCGTTTACTTGATACCTTTTGACAAGATATATTTAACTATAATTCCGTGTTTTACACCCCAATCGCCTACGGTGAGTTTATCCTTACCAAAAGTTCTCAGTATTTCTATAAACATAGCTATACCCGCAGGTAGGACCTTTGCTCTTTTATCTTCTATTTGTCTGTATTTCTCCTTTCTTACATGGGAAGGCAGATTAACAAGTTCTTTAAACCAGTGCTCAAGATTTTCAAGAGATAACTTTTTTCCATGAATCCGCTGTGGTTCGTAGGGATACACACCGTATTCAAGAGCTGCTACTGTTGTTATAGTTCCCCCTAAGCCTATAATTTCCTGTATATTCTCTTTAAGAGAAGGTATTTTTCTTCTTAAAAAGTTAAATAGATTCTCTATATCCGTATCAAGCGGAGGATCGTGCTTTAAAAAGCTTTCTGTTAGATTAACAATCCCTATGGGTAGTGATATTATTTTTTTCGCTTTGAAATCCGAACCGTATATAAATTCCGTAGAAGCTCCGCCCTGATCCACAACCAGAAACGGATCTTTTGGTTTGAGTGAATAAGCGGTTGCTAAAAAAGCCAATTTTCCTTCCTTTTCCGGACTTATTAACTCTACATCAAAGCCGATTTCCCTTTTCACAAGCTCAATAAAATCCTTACCGTTCTTAGCTCTTCTTATAGCTTCCGTAGCAACCGCAAAGACGGATTCTACTCCTAATCTTTCTACGTCTTCTTTGTAGTGTCTTAAAACTTTAAGGGTTTCCTCAATCCTGTCAGGTTTAAGATAACCTTCTGATCTAAGACCGCTTCCCAAGGAAGTTATAGCTCCCTTTTCAAGAAGAATCTTTATGTCTCCGTTAGAAATCTCCGCTATTAATAACCTTACAGAATAAGAGCCTATATCTAAAGCAGCTAATTTCATTATTTTTCCAACTTCTTTTTACCCTTTCCTTCCAAGATTCTTAGCCTTGACCTTTCTATAGCAAGCGCTCCAGATGGTATATCTTTGCTAATAACCGAACCTCCTGCTATGTAGCAAAAATCTCCCAGACTCAGGGGAGCTATTAAAAGGGAATTGCTTCCCACAAAAGCGTTATCGCCTATGAAGGTTTTATGTTTTTCTTTTCCATCGTAATTGGCGGTTACAACACCTGCCGATATGTTAACCTGCTTTCCCACATGAGCATCTCCTATGTAAGCAAGGTGTTTTGCTTTAACTCCTCTACTGATAATACTTTTTTTAATCTCTACAAAATTCCCTACCTCGGCTTTTTCCCCCACAACAGTTTGCTCCCTTATTCTGGAAAAGGGACCTACTACAGCTCCTTTCTCAACCTTACTGTCCTTTATGTAGGAGAAAGGATAAACGTTCACATTTTCTCCTATAACGGAATTCTCTATTATAGATCCTTTATGAATAACCGTATTCTTAGCTATTCGGGTTTTACCTTTTAACATAACGTCTGGGAAAATCTCCACGTTTTCTTCCAATTCAACATCTGGTTCTATCCATACCGTTTCTGGAGAGTGAACGGTAACTCCTCTTTCAGCCCAATATTTTATAAGTTTTAATTTGACTATACTTTCCGCAAAACTCAGTTCCCATCTGGTATTTACTCCAAGTATTTCAGTGGGTTCCGAAGCTTGAAAACTTCTTATCTCGTATCCCTTACGCACCATATAATCAACCGCATCAGTCAGATAAAGCTCCCCTGTTTTTTCACTGGGTTTAATCTTAAAAAGAGCTTCAAGAAGGTAGGGAATATAAAACATATAAACTCCACCGTTCACTTCTCTTATACTTTTTTCTTCAGGAGAAGCTTCTTTTTCCTCTACTATTTTCACAATTCTATCTGTTCCTTCTTCCTTTACAACTCTGCCGTATCCAGTGGGATCTGAAAGGAAAGATGTCAGTATTACTCCACCCAGTTTAACTTTTTCGTATTCTTCCACCATGAAGAGAAATCTCTGCATGTTTTTTACAGTCTCAGGTTTTATAAGAGGAGAATCTCCGTTTATTACCAACAGATAATCCTCTTCATTTCTCCAAAAGTCTATAGAAGCAAGAACCGCTTCCGCGGTTCCTCCCTTTGGATTACTTTGAAGGTAAAAGTTCACTTCTTCCCCTACAGTTTCCATAACCTCCTCAGCCTTGTATCCTACTACAACAGCTATATCTTTTATTCCTCCTTTCCTGACTGCGTTTATTACATACCAGATCATCGGTTTACCCAAAATGTGATGAAGGACCTTCGGTTTTTCACTTTTAAATCTTGTTCCCAAACCTGCTGCCAGAATAACCGCCTTCATATTCACCCTCCCAAAATTTCTCTCAAAATTTGGTTTGCAAGCTTAGGATTCGCTTTTCCTCTTGTTTCTTTCATAATTTGACCCACAAAAAAACCTAAAAGCTTAGTTTCTCCATTTTTATACCTTTCCACCTCAGCAGGAAAGCGCTCTATCACTTTGATAACTACTTCCTCCAAAGCGGATTTATCGGTTATTTGTCTTAAACCTCTTTCTTCCACAATTTGTGATGCTCTTTTACCTGTTTCAAACATTTCTTTTATAATTTCCTTTCCTATTTTTGTTGAGATAACTCCTTCCTTGATAAGGTTAACAAGTTCTGCCAGAGAAGAAGGAGTTACAGGAGACTCCTCCAGAGATTTCTGGTTTTCTCTTAAGAGCCCGAGCAAATCGTTTATCAACCAGTTTGCCACTGTTTTTGGTTCTCCTCCTTCTTTGACAGCATTTTCAAAAAAATCTCCGAGATCCTTGTTTTGAACTAGAATACGAGCTTCATACTCTCCAAGGGAGTAATCTGTTAAAAATCTTTCAAGGCGCTGATGAGGAAGTTCAGGCATGCTTTTTCTTATCTCTTCTATCCATTCTTCCTTTAGAATAAGAGGGAGCAAATCTGGATCAGGAAAGTATCTGTAATCTTCTGCTTCTTCTTTTGATCTCATAGAATAAGTTTTCCCTGTAGAAGGATCAAAGGTTCTGGTTTCTTGAATTACTTCACCGCCTTTTGAAATCACCTTTATCTGCCGTTCTATTTCGTATTCAAGTGCTTTTTGAACAAATCTAAAGGAATTTACGTTTTTTATTTCTGTCCTTGTCCCTAAGATTTTTGATCCTTTAGGTTTCACAGATACGTTTATATCACAACGAAGCTGTCCCTTTTCCATATCCGCTTTTGACACCCCTGTGTATCTCATTAGATTTCTAAGAGTTTCAAGAAAAATTCTTGCTTCTTCAGGAGAACTCATATCAGGCTCTGTAACTATTTCCATAAGCGGTGTTCCCGCTCTGTTGAGATCCACAAAACTTTTTTCTCCTTCGTGGACGTTTTTACCAGCATCTTCTTCTATGTGAAGACGCCTTATTCTTATCCTTTTTAGAGTCTTCTCGGGTAGTTCTATCTCCAACCAACCCCCAGTTGCTAAGGGTTTCTCATACTGAGAAATCTGGTATCCCTTTGGAAGATCCGGATAAAAGTAGTTTTTTCTTGCAAAAATTGATTTTTTGTGAACTGTGCAGTTAAGGGCTATGGCTGCCCTTACAGCGTATTCCACTGCTTTTCTGTTAAGGACAGGCAAGGAACCGGGCATTCCTAAGCACACAGGACATACGTTGGTATTAGGTTGTGCCCCGAATTCAACTTTACAAGAACAAAAGAGTTTTGTGCAAGTATCCATTTGGACATGTATTTCCAATCCTATAACCGCTTCATAGGTCATAACAGGAATTATCTTACATTAAAACTTGTCTTCCCTGCATTCATCGCTTTCCGATGTAAAACTGTAGTGACAATGGGGACACACCTTTGCTTTTCTGTAAGCTTCTTCACAACACATAGGGCATCTTTTTTTTCCTTTTAAGAAAAGAACTATGTTCATGTGAAACAGATATCTTGCAATAAGAACAACTGTAAATACAGCCAAAACTACAAACCATGCTCTCAAAGCTACCGCGGGATCTTGTGTTTTTACCCAAAAGTAAGTAGCACTTATACTTGAGATCCAAAAGGAAACTCTTCTGTCAACAAAAATAGCAGCTATTATGTAAAGCACCGCAACCCATAGAAAAAACTGCACCAAAGGTTCATTGAGAAGTAATAGTAAGCTGTTCAGAGCTTCCACCTTAATATCTTACAATTACAAATCCTCTTAAGATAATATGAATAAAGCGTGCTACTAAATTAGCAATAAGAAATACAACAACTCCCTTAAAAGAAAAGTGAACAACTACCAGATATAAAACTACTCCAAGCAAGGAAATTCTCACCCAGAAGGAAAAAAAAGGGTTTTTTGCCGGAAAGATTATTGTCTGTCTATAGAGATGTTCGTTGTAAAGTAGTCCTGAAATAAAACCTACAAGAAATGAAATAAAAACCTCCATACTTTATAATTTTAACCGTATGGCAAATCTCATGACTTTATTCAGGATTATTGTCACATTCCCCTTAGTTCTTGCTATTCTCAAGGAGGAATATCAAATTGCTTTCCTAATAGCTCTTGCAGGTGCTTTATCCGATGCGGTAGACGGAAAAATAGCCCGTTTAAACGGAGAAGAAAACTCATGGGGAAAGCTCCTTGATCCTCTCGCGGATAAAATATTTGTATTGTCAGCTCTTATCGCTCTTGTAGATGTAGGCAGAATTAGTTCTTTTCCTGTAATACTGCTACTTTTAAGAGAATTTGGTATTTCCTTTTTAAGAGGCTTTGCGGTATCACAAGGAGTGGTTATTTCCGCTTCTCCCTTAGGAAAACTGAAAACCTTTCTTGAATTCTCTTCGGTTCTTTTACTTATTAGGGGAACAGGAACTGGAAGTTATTTACTATGGGTAGCCATAGCGGTTGCTTATATTTCTGTTTACGATTACGTCCGCACTTATATTAAAAGAAGTCAAACGGGATTAAATTATCCTTGATGGAAACTCACTGTGAAAAGTGCAAAGGAACGGGTTTTTTGAAAGAAAAAGAAGGCAAGGTTTCCCCTTGTTCCTGTAGGTTTTCGGAAGAGGATATTAACAGAATCTTAGGTATTCCCAGAAGATTCTGGAATGCGGAGTTGGACAATTACATGTGTGAAAATCCCTCCGAAAGTGACGCTTATAAGGAAGTGTATATATACGCTTCTTCCTATGAACCTTCAACAGGATACGGTATTACACTGATAGGACCACCGGGTATAGGCAAAACCCATCTGGTGGTGGGAGTTCTTAAAAAGATATACAGGGAAAAAGGAATAAGAGGTAGATTCTTTGATACCAAGGATCTGATTTATAAACTGAAAGCTCTTATGGAGGAAGGGAAAAGCGCCAGAGCTATAAAAACTCTTCTTGATCTTCCCCTTATAGTTTTGGACGATTTGGGCAGTGAAAGACTTTCAGAATGGCAAAGAGAAATGATCTCATACATTATCTCTTATAGGTATAACAATCTAAAAAGCACCCTTATAACAACTAATTTTTCTCTCACAGGAGAAGAGAAGAAAAATAAGAAACTGAAGAAAATAGTAGAGGATATAGACGTGCCAAAAGCCCTCATGGCGGACAGACTTGGTGCTGGGACAGTTTCGCGTATATACGAAATGACTAAAGTCATATACTTACAAGGAAGGGATCGCAGAAAGCATAATAAAATTTAAAGGGAATGGAAAAGATTAAAAAAACAGTGGAAAGATTTATAAAGGAAGGATACAACTATGAAATTTTTATTCAAAGATGTAAAAAGCTCAGTATAGAAACCTCTTCGGAATCATTGGAAAGCTTAACAACTTCGGAAGAAACAGGAATAGGTATAAGAGTTCTGAAGAACAATAAAATAGGTTTTTCCTACACTTCTACAGAAGAGGAAGATAGTATAAAAGAAGCGGTTGTCAAAGCCATGGAAATCTGTGATCTACAACCCCAAGACAAAGGGAATACTCTCATTGATAAACTGGAAAAATCTCGCTGCACATCATTCTTTGATAAAGAAGGAACAGAACTCTCCACAGAAGCTAAAACGGAATTCACCTTAAGCTTGGAAAGGAAAGCCAAGGAATTAGATCTCAGAATTAAAGGAGTTAGAAAAACAAGTTTTACAGAAAGAATACTTGAAGTGGAACTTTACAATTCATACGGAGTTCACTTCTATTACAGAGGAACGTTTTACACAGTGCTAATAGCAACCTTAGCTCAAGAGGCAGGAGATTCAGCAATATCCTGGGAATACCGAGGCACAAGAAAGTTTTCAGAACTTAAACCAGAAGAAATAGCCCATGATGTTGTTTTCAAAAGCGTTTCACTTCTTAATCCTAAAAGTTTATCCACTGGTTCAAAGCCTGTAGTTTTTTTCAGAGACAGTTTTGCTACCCTTGCGGAAGCCTTCTCCTCTCTCTTTTTAGGAGATTCCCTCGTTAAAGGAAAAACACTTCTGAAAGACAGAGTTGGAGAAAAAATAGGAGCGGAAGTCCTTACCCTTGTAGATGACGGCACAAGGGAACAAGGATTTGCCACTGTCCCTTACGATGATGAGGGAATTCCACAGGGTAGGAATGTTTTAATAGAAAGAGGTGTATTCAAGGGATTCCTGCACAGTTTATACACTGCTAACTTGACAGGAGAAAAAGCTACAGGCAATTCCAAAAGACAAAGCTTTAAGTCTCCTCCTACCTGCGGAATTACAAATCTATACGTGAAGGAAGGCAACAGTAGCTTAACAGAACTTTTGGCTTCAGAAGAGGAAGTTCTTCTTATTACAGATCTTATGGGATTACACACCGTAGATACAGTTTCAGGAGAGTTTTCCTTAGGAGCAGCCGGCGTTCTCTACAGAAAAGGAAAACCACTGCACGCTGTCAGGGGAATTACCGTAGCTGGTAATATACTTGATTTATGGAATAAAATAGTTGCAGTGGGGAACGATTTAAAGTTTTACGGAAATGTAGGATCACCTTCTGTGCTTGTAAGGGAGGTTGCAATAGGGGGAAACTGAAATGCGCAAAGGGATAGTTTTCGCGCTGTGGATTTTCCTTTTACTGTTTGTAACAGCCGCTTTTTTCATATCTTTTTCATCTTACGTAAGTGATAGAGAAAAGAAAATAATGACAAATGTAAACGTTTTTTTAATTAATATGAATAAAGGGTTAGAAAAAATAGATATTCCCTTCCCCACATATACCATCGTAGTCTATACAGAAAAGCCTACTGGTAGGAAAATTATAAGTTCTAATTTTAGCAGTTTTTTAAAAACGGAAGACTATACCCGCATAAATACCCTCCTTAAAGAGGGTAACTTAGATGTTTATATTAAGAAATTAAGCCTTACAGACTACTTTATTTTCGTAAGTGAGCAGCCTTTCTATACAGGCTTGCTGGTCGCCAGTCTTCTTCTGTATTTGAGTATAGTTTACTTTACTGTAAAAGAATTTGAAACAATGCAAGAAGGAAAACTGACAGAAGATCTTGTAAATCGTCTTAAAGCCCTTCGCTTAACACTGGCAACAGTAAAAATACTTCCAGATGAAAGTTTAAAAGAAATGAGAAAAGTTGTGGACAGTATCCTTAATAAATTAAGTAAAAAGTGAGGTGAGTAGATATGAAGGTTCTTGTGGTTTCTTTTGACAAAACACTGGTGGAAGATTTGAAAAAAGCTTTTTCCGATCACGAGCTTCATGTAGCAAAAAATACGGAAGAAGCTATAAAAATGATGCCTTCCGATATAGAAGGCGTTATATACGATGCCATCTCCGGAGCGATTTCGGAAGAGGACATAAATACACTCTACACTAAAAAGTTCAGCAATGCCCGCTATATAATTCTCTACGATGAACTTTTCCCCGTTGATGAGGGAAACATAATAGTCCCTCAAAAACTACTCGTGCCAAGAGACGAAAATCCACAGGAGATTGTGCGAAAGTTAGAGGAATTCCCCTTAGAACCCGTTCTTGAAGTTGAAGAACCCCCCCAACAACCTTCCACTGAGTTTGAAATAGAACCCACCCATTTTGAGGAAGAAAAAGAAATAAAAGACGTTCCTACTGATATTGAAGAGGTGATAAAAGAAATAGAAAGCTCAACAGAAGAACCCCCACAAACTCAAATTGAAGCTCAAAAGCAAACAGAAAAGACTGAAGAACCGAAAAAAACACTGGAGAAGATACTCATAGTTTCCTTTGATCAAACCCTTGTAGATTCTGTAGCTTCTGCCTTTGGAGCGGATTATGAAATCCGCAACGTTAAAACCGTGAAACAAGCCATGGAAGAAGGAAAAGATGCGGATCTGATAGTATTTGACGCTATTTCGGGAGTTATAGCAGAGAAAGGACTTATAGAAATGTCAGCAGATCCTAAGCTTTCAGAAAAAGCGTATTTGATTTTGATAGACGATTTATTTCCTATAAACGTTGACAGCATACCCCTTACTTATAAAGAAGCTTTATCCCGTGACACTGATCCCCAAAGAATAAAGGAAGTAGCTGAGGAGTTGTTCAGTAAAGCCCAACCCACCGATGAAATAACCGAACAATCAGAAGAAATTCCGTCCTTAGAAAGTTTTCCTATAGAAGATCAACAAGTAACTCAACAAATTGAAGAATCTCCTCAAGAGGAAATTTCTACTGAACTTCCAAAAGAAGAAGAAGAAGAAATCCCAGCCCTTTCAGCTCTTGAAAGGGTAATTGAAGAACAACAACTTAAGTCAGAACCTTCCAAAGCTGAGGAAGAGATAAACACAAAAGCCGATATGCAAGTTGAAATTGATAAGCTTTTAGAAGACACACTTAAAAAATCCCTTTCCGATGAAAGATTAAAGCAAATCTTTACAGAAGTTCTTGAGGGTAAAATTTCTCAGGTAAGAGAAATAGCAGAAGATATAATCAGAAATGAAATAAGGAACATCTTAGAGAGTATTAATGTAGAAGAGATCATTCGCCAGATAACTTACCAAGTTCTGAAAGAAAGACTTGAGGAACTAATTTCCTAACTCTTCCTAAACTATAACCTTCCTTTATCCGATTATTAGTAAAAGTAGTAGTCAGCTTATAAAAATATGCTGATAATCTAATTTAGATCAGATGGAGGTGCTGATTATGGCGGGGATCACAGCAGATAAAACCTTGGATACTTCGGGGCTTAACTGTCCTTTACCTGTGCTTAAGACTAAAAAAGCTCTTGAAGATCTTCAAGGAGGTCAGATTTTAGAAGTTATTTCTACAGATCCCGGTTCAAAGGCAGACATACCTGCCTTTTGCCAAAGGACTGGCAATGAACTCCTTGAAACCGTGGAAGAAGAAGGTAAATACATCTTTTACATCAGGAAAAAAGCCTAAGGGAGGAGTGAGTAAATGCCTTCTGAAAGATTTGCCATAATAGCATCTAAGGGAACACTTGACTGGGCGTATCCACCTCTTATACTTGCCTCTACCGCAGCGTCCCTAGGTGTAGAAACTGCCGTATTTTTTACCTTCTACGGTCTGAATATAATACACAAAGAAAAGATAAAACACCTGAAGATGTCCTCTGTGGGAAACCCGGCAATGCCTATGGCTTTTCCTCCTTCTGTAAAAAAAACTCCTATAGCAGGACAACTGGCTGGATTGATAGAAACCCTTTTACCAGGACCTCCTCAGATTATGGGAGTTATTCCGGGAATGACAGACTTTATAACCTCTATGATGAAAAAAACTATGAAGGATCACGGTGTAGCTTCTGTTGAAGAACTTGTGGAACTCTGCAAGGAAGCGGGAGTCAAAATGATACCTTGCCAGATGACTATGGAGCTGTTCGGATACAAATACGAAGATTTGATAGAAGGGTTAGAACCACCCGGTGGAGCAGCGACTTTTATAAATTACGTTCTTGAAGCTGATAAGCCGATGCTGCTTTTTGTTTGAAAATGTTTTCAAGGAGGTAAATCATGGCGGGACAGGAGTATGAGAAACTGCTCTTTTATATTCTAACTGTTCCCTTTTTTGAAAGAGCAGATCCGGTAACCGGAGAGCTTATAAACCCTCAGGCGGGAGCACCTTTCTTTTTAGCAACCGCTGCAACTACTATGGATTACGAAGTTGAAATGATAATAACTTCAGAAGCAGGTTTTCTGCTAATGAAAGATAATGCGAAAAAGGTAAAAGTAAGACCCGGTGTAGATCAGACTATTTATGACTTTATAGTCATGGCAAAGGAGGCAGGAGTAAAAATATACCTGTGTGTGCCGTCACTTGATCTAACCGACATGTATAAAAAAGAAGATGTTAATGAAGAACTCTGCGATGGAATAATAGGGGGTGCTGCCTTTCTTGATAAGCTGATGAGCGGAGAGTATGCTGTTATATCCCTTTGACTCTTATAGTTTTATAAGCATATTTTTATATCACTATAACAAAATTTTTTGGAGAACTATTCCAGAAAAGGCTAACTTAGTAAATGTAAGCAAATGCTTTGGAGGTGCTTATTATGGAAGGCCAATCCTACGGGTATAACATACCCGTATCGGAGAGAACAAAAGAAGTCCCTTGGGAAGAAAAAGTGAGAATATACGAAGAAGTCAAGTCAGATTTCAGATTCAAGGAATTTTTATTCGGCTGTTTGAACTGCGGTGCATGCACCGCCTCCTGTCCTTCAAATCGTTTCTTTGACTATTCACCACGGGAAATAGTTCAACGCTTCATGGAAGAAGATATAGAAGTTATCTACGACATGATGCATGAATATATATGGGCTTGTTCCCAATGTTTTACCTGCTGGATAAGGTGTCCCTTTGTTAACAACCCCGGCGGTTTAGTCATAATAATGAGAGAAGTAGCTGTCAGAAACGCTTTTGAAGCCACCAAGGATTTACTTAAACCATACGGTAGGGTTCTTCTTAAAGTTATGACTTCGGGAAATCAGCTATCTGCAGATATGCTTCAGCCCGATTTCTTTCCCGATTGGGGACCAAAGATGTTGGACAATATGCAAAACCTCAGAGCTAAAAGAATGGCTATACCTTTTGATGTAGGTAAATCCGTGAAAACAGCATGGGAAGTTTCTCTTGAAACAGCAATGGAAATGTACACCATTTGGAGAGAAGCGGGTATTTTTGAAATGCTTGAAAAGATAGATCCTAACCTTTACAACGTCATCATGGATATAGTAGAGGAGAACGAGGAGCGCTGGGAAGAACTTATGGAAGAAGAAGATTAAAAGGAGGTGTATTATGGGACACGCAAAAAGTCCCTATCTTAAGTATGCGGATCCAATTCCCTTTCCCGTAATAAACAGACATTCTCACTATGATCATCTCTTTGAAGAAATGTATGAACTTGAAGAAAAGGGAGAAATTCTGGTTTACAGAATAACAGAAGAAAACAAACCGGTAGAAGTTCTCACAAGAACAGGAAGAATAAAAACTATTCCTACTACAAAGATCTGGCATCACAAATCCTGTGGACAGTGTGGTAATATACCCGGATACCCCGCTTCGGTTTTTTGGTTTATGAATAAATTCGGATACGACTATATGAACGAACCCCATCAAACCTCCTGCACTGCTTGGAACTACCACGGTTCAGGAACTTCAAACCCGGTAGCGCTTGCTGCTGTGTGGCTCAGAAATATGCATCAAGCGTGGAAAACAGGATATTATCCCTTAATCCATTGCGGCACATCTTTCGGTTCTTACAAAGAAACCCGTGAACAGCTGATATTTAATAGAGAACTGAGAGAAGCTGTAAAGCCTATATTAAAGAAGCTCGGCAGACTAACAGAAGACGGAAGAATAGTTATACCTCAGGAGATTGTTCACTATTCGGAGTGGGTTCACGCAAACCGCTACAAGATAAAAGAACTTTACGAAAAAGAGGGGAAAGCAAAGGGCATAGACGTTTCAAACGTAAGAGTTGCTATTCACGGTGCTTGCCATGTTTGGAAAATGATGGCTGACGATTACCCCTACGATCCAGAAGTTTACGGAGGGCAAAGACCTGCCGCTTCTACTGCTGTAATGAAAGCCATCGGCGCTCAAGTAGTGGATTACTCTACTTGGTATGACTGTTGTGGATTCGGATTCAGACACATACTCACCGAAAGAGAATTTACAAGATCCTTTGCTATACAGAGAAAATTGAAAGTAATAGCAGAAGAAATAAAAGCAGATGTAATAATAACCCATGATACAGGTTGCACAACAACTTTTGAGAAAAATCAGTGGATAGGAAAAGCTCACGGTATGTATCACCCCGTAGCGGTTATGTCCGATGTTATGTTTTCCGCCTTAGCTTGCGGAGCACACCCTTTTAAAGTGGTTCAACTTTACTGGAACTGCTCCAACTACGAACCCTTATTGGAAAAAATGGGAATAAAGAACTGGAAAGAACTAAAAAAAGAATGGGAAGAAACGGTAAAGCACATATCGGAACTTGAAAAACAGGGCAAATACGAAGAGCTTATGGAATTCTTCAAAAAATACGATCTTTACGAACCTTACAGCAAAACATCTGACGGCTTTAGAAGAAAAAGATCCGCTACCGCGGATATGCCTCTTTTCAGATCATAAAAAGGAGGTTAAAAATGGCAAAGACTGTGCTGGTTATAGGAGGTGGCCCAGCGGGACTCTCGGCAGCTAAAACTCTCGGAAAATTAGGAATTCCTACTGTTCTTGTGGAAAAAGAAAACACCCTTGGTGGAAGACCTATCCTTGAAGGATACCACACTCTTATTCCACGAAAGATGACACCTTCACAAGTTCTTGCACCTTATATAGAGGAAGTTCAAAGAAGCTCTTCTGTTAAAGTAAAGTTAAACACTCAACTTGTTTCCTGTGAAGGAACAGCTCCTGATTTTAAAGTCAAACTTTCTGATGGTGAAGAACTGGAAATAGCAGCCATAATAGTAGCAACCGGTTTTCAACACTTTGATCCCAGAAGAAAGGGAGAACTCGGCTACGGGATATTTCCAGACGTTATAACAAATCTTGAACTTGAACAGATGTTCTCTAAGGAAGGAAGGCTTTACAGACCTTCCAACGGTCAGCTTCCAGAACGTATGGCTTTTGTATTTTGTGTAGGATCAAGAGATAGACAGCTCGGAGTTACAAATGTTCACTGCTGCAGATACGGTTGCGCCCTTTCGGGGTTACAAGCTTCGGAGATAAGGGAAAAGTATCCTCAGGTGGAAGTCTTTTGCTACTACATGGATGTAAGAACCTACGGCACTTGGGAATATCCCTTTTATTGGGAACCACAAGAAAAATACGGTGTAAGATACGTAAGAGGGAGAATAGCAGAGATAACTTACAGCCATTCTGATGGTAAGCTGAGAATAAAGCACGAAGATACTATAGTCAAAAGACCTGCTGAGATACCAATGGATCTTGTGGTTCTTGTTCTGGGCATGGAGCCTTCGGAAGGAACAAAAAAGATAGCTCGTATATTAGATTTAGCTCAAGATCCAGACAGCCAATTCTTAATACCCGCACAAGAGAGTGGATCTAACGTAATTTCCCCGAAAGCCGGAGTATTCATAGCAGGTGCCTGTAAGGGACCCATAGATATAGAGTCTTCTCTCTCAGAAGGAGAAGCAGCAGCAGTAGAAGCACTTGCTTTTATAGGTGCAAAGGTAACGGTATGATGAACAGCTCCGAATACACAAGCTTAGATGAGTTCTTAATAAGAGATTATCTCTTTAAACTTATGGCAGAAGGAGAAAATACTCTTCAACAATTTTACGGAGATTTGGTAAAAAAATCATTCTTATTTAAGAATTTACTCTCAAAGGAAAATCTTCCTTCTCTGAGAGAAGAAGAAGCGGAGCTTATATTCACACACATATTTCCCACCCGCAGGAAAAGTAAAAGAGTAATAGAAGAAACAGGAATAAAAAAAATCAGAGAAGCTATCAGTGATCTCTTATACGGAGAAGCAAAGAGTTGGGAGGAAAAAGTAGAAAACTTTTCCCGAAAAATAAGAGGTTTAAAAACAAAATCTGCAAAAGATACAGCTGCCGATTTACTTCACTTCACATTCCCAGAGGATCAAATCCTATGGACCAGCTGGATATGGGATCCAGAAACCGAAACAGGAGCTGTAGTTTTTCTAAAAGAAGAACCGCCTACAGGCGGTAAGGGAAAACTTATGTACGGAGAAAATTACAACCAGTTTTCCCGTATATACCTTCAGTTAGCTGATAAACTTGAAAGCTTTGGTGTGAAGGCTAAGGGATTTCTCTTTGTGGATATATTCTTAGCTACTATATACGCTATTTACGTGGATTACATGACCCTTTCTACAATGCACAGTGCTAAGGGGTTTTTCCCTCCCGCTATTAGTATAGCAAGAAGACTCTTGGGGGTTTACACCCCTTTAAACTACACTTAAGGAGGTTCAGACATGGCAATTCACGAAAAGAGTTTGATTGATCCCGAAAGGGTTTTAAGAAAAGACAAACTTCTCATAGACGGTATAGATATATCCGGTGATTGGAATCTCATAATACTGCCAAGGGTAGTTCAGGACTACGATCTTAAGTTTTTAAAAGAGGTTATGGAAGAACCAGAAGGAAAGACAATCCTCCAGTGCTATCAGTGTTCTTACTGCACAGCTTCCTGTCCTGTTCACAATTACTGGGATGAAAGATACAATCCAAGACATTTTATCCATCTTGCTCGCTTGGGACTTCTTGATGAACTTCAGAAATACACAGATGTAATGTGGAGATGTGTTTCCTGCCACAAATGCACCCATAGATGTCCTAAGGGAGTTCTCGTAGAAGAAGTAGTAAAGGCAATTCTCAAAGCTATGTCAAAGAGAGGACTTATAGAAGAGTATCCTTCCAAGAAATTTGATAAGTTTTTCTTTGACGCTGTTTACCAATACGGAAGAATAGAAGACGGAGAACTTCTCTTTGGTTGGATAGAAAAGCAAGGATACAGGGTAACAAAGGATCCATTGCTGAAAAAACCCATTCCCTTCATGGGAAACATTCCCCAATGGCTTAAAGAATTGGCACTGAAGCCTTTGAAGAATATGAACATAGGGTTTCTGCTACTCAATGCAAAGCACATGCTGTTTCATCCAAAAACAAAAGAGTGGAACAGATTCAAACAAGTTTTGAGAAAAGTATTAGAAGAAGAAGGAACATCTGTTTCATAGGAGGTATGTAATGATGCAAGAGCTAAGAGTAAGAAAACCTCCCTTAGGCGGTATAGGAAAAAGAGTAGCTTACTACCCGGGTTGCTCTCTGGAAGGAGCCTCAAGAGCTTACGATGTATCGGCAAGATTAGTAACAAAAGAACTCGGACTTGAACTAGATTACATAGAAGATTACAACTGTTGTGGTGCAATGGAAACTAAAAATGTAACTTTTTGGGGAACAATACTCCTGAACGCCAGAAATATGTCCCTTGCCCGAAAACAAGGGCACAGTGCCATAATAGCTCCCTGTAACGGTTGTTCCTTTTCACTTCAAAGAGCGGAATACTTTTTAGAAACGGACAAGGAAATTCTTGAAAAAGTAAACCGCCTCTTGGAAGAAGCGGGAGTTGATCCTTTAAGAGAAATACCTCACACTTACCACCTCTTAGAGTGGATATACCACGAAGCCGGACCGGAAAGAGTAAAAGAAAGAACAAAAAAGCCCTTAAAGGGTCTTAGAATAGCAAGCTACTACGGTTGTCTTTACACAAGACCTCACTTTTACGCTCGCACCTATGCCCACGGAGCAGAGCAGGAAAGCAGAAATCGTATGAGAGAAACAGCAGATGACGATGAAAGACCTTACTATATGGAAGCCCTCTTAGAAGCCGCAGGTGCGGAAAGTGTAGAAATAGAACCTATGCACACACAATGTTGCGGAGGTCCCCATTCCCTTTCTGATGAACAGGTATCGGAAAAATTCGTTCAAATGATTTTACAAACAGCTAAGGAAAAAGGTGCTGACATAATAGCTACAGAATGCCCCCTATGCCACGCTTCTCTTGAAATGTATAGACATAGACTTCTCATGAAAGGCGTTTCAAACGCAGATACTCCCGCTGCTTACTTTACCCAACTTCTCGGACTTGCTTTCGGCTACTCCGTTTCTGATGTAAAACTCAAAGACAATCTTTCCGATCCTCTCCCTACACTCAAACGCTTAGGGATTGTTTGAGGTTTTAAAAATGGAGGGGATAAAAATAATCATACTTATGACAAGCGGTCCTAAAACTCCGTGGCGATGTGCTTCACCTTTTTACATAGCTGCCATAATGTCCGCTAATGAAGCGGACGTTGAAATGTTCTTCAATATGGACGGAACAAATCTAATCAGGAAAGGTATAGCGGAGAGAATATGTCCTTCACAAGAAGGTAACTGTTACAGCCCAGAAGGTAAAAAGCTTAAAACCGTTTACGACTTTATGAAAGACGCCAAACAAGCAGGTGTTAAATTTTACTCCTGCAGGCAGGCTGTGGATTCCCTTGGTTTATCAGAAGAAGATCTAATTCCCGAACTTGACGGTATAGTGCCAGCCAGTGAATTTGCCTTGAGAACTATGAAGGCGGATAAGCTTTTGGTTTTCTGAGATAGAATAATCTTAGGAAATTACAACAGGAGGTGAAAGATGGCGGAAGTGAACGGTTGCTTAGTTCCTGAGGACTTACTCTACCATATTGATCCAGAAGCAAATGCCTTTACATGGGTAAAGGATAACGGTGACGGCACTTATACGGTAGGTTTAACCTCAATAGCAGCTGCTATGGCAGGAAGATTAGTCGCTTATACTCCGAAGAAGGTGGGGAAAACTGTCAAGAAAGGGAAAAGCGTAGCGACAATAGAAAGCGGTAAGTGGGTAGGTCCTGTTCCCTCTCCCTTTGAAGGAGAAATACTGGAAGTAAATGAAGAATTAAAAAGCACACCAGCTCTTATTAACGATGATCCCTACGGTCGTGGCTGGGTAGTCAAACTGAAACCCTCAAATCCAGAGGATATAAACGCTTTAATGAAAGGCACAGAAGCGGTAGAAGCTCTGAGGAAAGTGGCAGAAGAAAAGGGTGTAAAATGTGCTTAATTTCAAAACATCAGTTGAAAGACTAAATAAAGAACTTGTAAACAAACTTTTTGAAGGGTTTGAAATAAAACTTGAGAATTTCGGTAAGAAAGTTTTCTTTTACAGTCCCGGTTTTAAGTATTACGAAGTTGAAGACTTTTCCGTAAAGAATTCTCCCAGATTCGTAGACATATCCGTTACTGGAAAGTTCTGTGAGCTTATGTGTGATCACTGTGCGGGAAAGATTTTGTGGCATATGATTCCTGCCGAAACTCCAGAAAAACTCTTAAAAACGTGTCGCTCCCTTAAAGAAAAAGGCATAAGTGGAGTTTTAATTTCAGGCGGTTCAGATAAAAGAGGTTTTGTTCCTTTACAGAACTTTTTCGGAACTATGAAAATTCTTAAAGAGGAACTCAATCTGACAGTAACCTGTCATGTAGGTCTTGTAGATGAAGATTACGTAGCAGGACTTAAGCAAGCAGGTGTAGATGCTGTTCTTTTAGACGTAATAGGAGATAACGAAACAATAGCTTCTGTATACAAGCTTCCTTTCAGAAAAACTGAGGATTATCAGAAATCTCTTGAACTCCTAAAATCTGCAGATTTAAAAGTAGTTCCACACATTGTAATAGGACTCCATTACGGAAAGATAAAGGGAGAATTCAAAGCTATAGATATGATAGCAAAAGTCGGAGTTGATGCGCTGGTGCTGGTGGCTATTATGCCTTACTACGGAAAGTCAAACTTTCAACTTATCAAACCACCCTCACCAGAGGAAAGTGCGGAAATCTTTCTTTACGCTAGAAAAAAATTACCCCACACGCCTATAGTTATCGGCTGTGCACGCCCTGCTGGACAAGAAAGAGAAAGATTTGATATTTATGCTCTTATAGCGGGTGTTAATGGAATAACCTTTCCCGCGGAGGGTGTATACACACTAGCAAAAAATATGAGTTTAGAACCTGTTATTTCTACTAACTGTTGTTCTGCTGTCTCTTTTGCATTAAGTATCTGATATAATTTATCTATGGAACACCTCCTTAAAACAGATCCCGAAATATTTGAAGCGGTAGCTAAGGAGTTTAATAGACAATTTTATAACTTAGAAATGATAGCCTCTGAGAATTTTACTTCCATAGCGGTAATGGAAGTAACTGGTAGTGTTCTTACCAATAAATACGCAGAAGGATTACCCGGAAAGAGATATTACGGTGGTTGTGAATTTGTTGATATTGCGGAGCAGTTAGCTATAGAAAGAGTCAAAAAGCTGTTCGGTGCGGAGCATGCAAATGTGCAACCCCATTCAGGATCTCAAGCAAATATGGCGGTTTATATGGCTCTTCTCAATCCCGGTGACATGATAATGGGTATGAATCTTTCTCACGGAGGACACCTTACTCACGGAGCAAAAGTAAACTTTTCCGGACAACTGTATAGAGTTGTTCACTACGGCGTTAATCCGCACACAGAACTTGTGGATTACGATCATATGTTCAAATTGGCAAAGGAATACAAACCGAAGATTATAATCGGAGGTGCTTCTGCTTATCCAAGGGTATTTGATTGGCAAAAGATGAGAGAAATAGCAGATGAAGTAGGAGCTTACCTTGTAGTGGATATGGCTCACTATGCAGGTTTAATAGCAGCGGGAGAGTATCCAAATCCTGTTCCTTATGCTCATTTTGTAACCTCTACAACTCACAAAACTCTAAGAGGACCGCGTGGCGGTTTTATACTGTGTAAGAAAGAGTTTGCAAAATTAATAGATAAAAGCGTCTTTCCCGGACTTCAAGGCGGACCTCTTATGCACGTTATAGCCGCTAAGGCTGTAGCTTTTAAGGAAGCAATGACTCAAGAGTTTAGGGATTACGCTAAGCAGGTAGTGATTAACGCCAAAACTCTTGCACAAGAACTTATAAAGGAAGGATTTAAAATAGTAACCGGTGGAACGGATTCTCATATTGTCCTTGTTGATCTGAGAGATAAAGGACTAACGGGAAAACAGGTAGAAGAAACCCTAAGCAAAGCGGGTATAACTGTTAACAAAAACGCTGTTCCGGGTGATCCTCTACCTCCTACGAAAACGAGCGGAATACGAATAGGAACTCCCGCCCTAACCACGAGAGGAATGAAAGAAGAAGAGATGAAACTCATAGCCAAGATGATTTCAAGGGTTGTAAAAAACATAGACAACGATAAGATTATAAAGGAAGTAAAAGAAGAAGTTAGGGAATTGTGTGAGCAATTCCCGCTTTATCCTGAGCTGAGGGATAGGATTAATGAGCTTCGCTATAATAAGACAACCAGTATTTGATATTGAAGGAAACATTTTCGGCTATGAAGTGTATCTGAGAAGAACACACGATTTAAAAGAGTATCCTAAGGATATACCTTACAACAAAGCTACTTTTATAATAGCGGAGTTAGTTGGAGAACTTGGAGTAAAGCGAATTTCGGAAGGTAAGAAAACTATAATAAGTGTAACTCTTGACTCAATTCTGAATAAAACACTGGATCTTCTGACAATAGACAGAATAGTCTTTAAAATAATCCCTCCTCAAGTAGAAACCGGTAAAACTATATACGCTAACGCTTTGAAAAGGATTGAAGAGCTTAAAAATAGAGGAGGTGTTGTAGCCATAACAGAACAGCTCTACTCTCCTAAGTATCTTGGACTTCTGGAAAAGGCTTCGGTAGTTGTGTTTAAAGCAAACAGTATAGACGAAGGTAAATCCTCCGCTGTAAGGAGAAACAACAAGAAAGTTTTAATTTCCAACATAGAAAGTGAGAAAGATTACGAAGAAGTAAAACCTTTGGGAGATCTTTTTGAAGGAAATTACTTGGGTGAACCTACCCTTATAAAAGAGTTTGAAATAGCTCCCTTTTTAAAAGCCACCCTAATGAGAATGATAGCAACACTTAATACCGCTCAAAGTATAAAGGATTTTGCCAACGTTATAGCCAGTGATGTGGGAATGTCTGCCAAACTCTTGAGATTTGTAAACTCCGCTTATTTCTCCCGCAGAAAAGAAATAAAAGATCTCATACAGGCATGTGCCTATTTGGGAATGGAAAATCTCAAAAAGTTTACCCTTCTTGTAGCCACCAACGATTACGTTTCTGTTGAAAACCCTATTCTATGGAAAAAATCCCTTATAAGAGCTATCTTAGCAGAACAATTAGCTAAACGGAAAATTCCCGTTTTAACAAACGAAGCTTACTTAGCAGGGTTGTTTTCTCTTATAGACAAAATTTTAGGTGTAGATAAAGTTGAGTTCCTTACAGAGGTAAACATAGACAGAGAAATAATAGACGCTTATACAGGTAAAAATAAAGATCTAAGTGAAGTTTTAAGAGAAGCTATCTTTCTTGAAGAAGCTCTTGAAGCGGGGAAAGAACCCTTAGAAAAAGCAGTAGAAGACTTAGCTCAAAGGTTAGGAGTTATGCCCTTTGAACTGAACAATTGGGTTATGGAAGCTCAGGAAAAAGCGGGTGAAATATTACGTCTTTAACCGGGTTCTTCGGGCCTTTCAAAACGAGCGCATACTTCTGGAGGAGGTTCTTTCTCAGGAAATTCTTCCTTGAATTCGTTGTGATAACCACATACGGGACACTTTATCTCCACCGCGTAACCCTCATACAGGTGTCCTATATCCCAACCACACAGAGGACATTCTCCCTCACCTGCTCTTAGAACTTCCAATAGATTAGAACCGTTTGCTATATAAGGTTGAATAGTCTTAGCTCTTTTTATAGCTTTAAGCACTTCTTCACTGTTCCATTCAGCACCGCATTCAAGACAACGGTATTCCACATACCTGCCTTCTTGTAACAACTTTATAATGTCACGCGATCCGCATCTGTCATCTATACACACTCTACCTATTTCCTTACAGGAGAGTTTATCAAGGATATTAAAAAAGGTTTCACGATCAAGCTTCATAGGAATATCGTAAGATTTGTAACCACAACATTCACAATTAGCCTCTACACGCGGATAAGGTTCTGAATATTCACATACTCTTAAAGCTATTCTATGACAGAAAGGGCATAGCTCGCGATGCTCCAAGCATCTCATCATAAATTCTCCTCCATTTCCTCTATCACCTTAATAATATGATCAATATCCACTGTTTTATCAATTCTGAGCAGAACTTCCTGTGCTTCTAAATTTCCAAGAACAATTTTAGGTATATTTTTGTAAGATTTGTAACCTTCTAACAAAACCACATCACAATCACTAAAGTATTCTTTCAGTAACTTTAAGGGATCGTCGTCTCTCTTTTCCCAGAGTGTAAGCTTTAGGGGAGAAGACAGTGCTACCTTAGGAAGAATCTTAAAAAGTCTATGGGTATCGGAATTTTCCTTATCTGTTACACCATGATCCTTAGGATCGTGCTTTACGTATCCCACTCTGTAACCTTTCTCAAGCAGTTTCCGAGCAAGTTGTTCCACCAAAATGGTTTTACCGCTATTGTGGTATCCCGCTATTGTTATAACTTTCATAATATTATTTATTATGGAAGTTTTGGAGTTGTGGAGGAAAAATCTTGAAAGGACAAAAAGCCAACGCACTACTGAAACCTATATAAGACATGTTTTAAGCTTTCTGAATACAACAGGAATCCGCAGCGAAGAAGCTCTTTTGCAAATAAGTTCTTCCCAGATATTTAAATACGTGGACAGTTCACCCTTAGGACCTTCCTCTCTTTTAGCGAACTTATCAGCCATCAAACACTTCTTTAAATTTCTTCTCAGAAGAGAATATATAAACAGAGATAAATACACCGATATAGAGCAGGCAATAGAAGAATTACGAGAAGAGCTCAATACCAAAAAGGGAACTTGTTATCCCAAAGCCCTTACTAAGGAGGAAGTAGAAAGGATCTTTAATGCTGTTAAAGGAAAAAAATATGAAAAGATATATTCTCTCTTTCTTTACAGCGGTATAAGATTAGGTGAGTTTGAACACTTAGGTAGAAATAGCTTCTACTTAGACAAAAGTGGTATCTTGTGGATAAAATTAGACGCTTATATGACAAAAAGAAAAAAAGGAAGATTAGCTCCTCTTTTAGCTCCTAACAGAGATGAAACTCACAGAATAACCCGAAAAATGCTCAGCTGGATAGAGAATTATGAAGAAAACTTTTCCGTAAAAAGAGGAGTTCTACAGGTTTACACCGATAGGCTCTCTAAAAGGTTGGGTATTCCTTTTAGCATTCACAGCTTCAGACATACTTACATAACAAACCTTGTTAACAGCGGTTTTCCGGTAGAAATAGTAAAAGAGTTTGCCGGTCATTCCAATATAAAAACTACAATAGAAACCTACTACAGGTTTAGTCAAAAAAGAGCACAAGAGCTTGTTAGAAATTTCATGGAAAAGGAATGATACATTTCTTTATTCTTACACTTTTCCCTTCTGTAATTGAGTGCTACTGCTCAGTGGGAATAGTAAATCAAGCTATAAAAAAAGGTAAAGTGACGATTTCCACGCTTAATCTTAGAGATTTCGCTCCCAAAGGTCAAGTTGACGATGAGGCTTACGGCGGATTTCCCGGAATGGTGATAAAACCTGAACCCATATTTGAAGCTTATGAGTCAATAGTTTCCGAATACGGAAAACCCTATGTGTTGATCACGGAACCCTGGGGTAGAAAGATAGATCAGAAGTTTTTGGAAGAATTGAAATGTAAAAAAACAATTGCGATAATATGCGGACGCTATGAAGGTATAGATGAAAGAGTTAAGAAAATTGTAAATGAGGAAGTTTCCTTAGGAGATTTCATACTCTCAGGGGGAGAACTGGTAGCTCTTACTCTTATAGAAGGGATAAGCCGTCTTATTCCAAGTGTTTTGAGTGATCCTGAAAGTCTGAAGGAAGATTCTTTTAAAAGCAGATGGTTGGGATACCCTGTATATACAAGACCTCGGGAATACAAAGGAATGAAAGTGCCTCAGATACTTCTGTCTGGTAATCACAGATTAATAGAACTTTGGAAGTTATGGCATAGAATAGAAAACACTCTTAAGAAAAGACCTCAGCTTGTTCCGCAGGATTTGAATTCTTTGGAAGAGGAGATAGTAAACGCTATTAAAAAAGGATTTAGTTTTGAAGAATGGCTCAATAAAAGAGAAAAGCGTATGCTAAAATCAGATCTATGAGAAGTGATACAATTAAGAAAGGAATAGAAAGAGCGCCTCACAGGGCTCTTTTAAGAGCATGTGGTTTAACAGAGGAAGATTTTAACAAACCTTTTATAGGAATAGCCAATTCCTACACAGACATAATACCCGGTCATGTCCATTTAAGAGATTTTGTAGAACCGATAAAAGAAGAAATAAGAAAAGCAGGTGGAGTTCCTATAGAGTTCAACGTTATAGGAGTAGATGATGGAATCGCAATGGGACATTATGGTATGCACTATTCCCTTCCTTCAAGGGAATTAATAGCGGACTCCATAGAAACAGTGGTTCAAGCTCACCAACTTGACGCTCTTTTATGCATACCGAACTGTGACAAGATAGTTCCCGGTATGCTGATGGGAGCGGTAAGGGTAAACATTCCTACTATTTTCATAAGCGGAGGTCCCATGTTAGCAGGAAGTATAAACGGAAGAAAAATAGACTTAATCTCCGTTTTTGAAGGAATAGGACAGTTAGAGGCAGGACAGATAACTCAGGAGGAATTGAAGAAAATAGAAGAAAACGCGTGTCCCACGTGTGGAAGCTGTGCGGGTATGTTTACCGCCAATTCAATGAACTGTATAGCAGAAGTGCTTGGCATAGCTCTTCCCGGAAACGGCACAATCCCGGCTGTAGATCCACGTAGAGAAACACTCGCACGGGAAGCGGGTAGAAGAATAGTAGCTCTTGCACAGGAGAACTTAAAAGCACGGGATATAATCACAGAAAAAGCTATACAAGATGCCTTTACAGTAGACATAGCAATGGGAGGTTCTTCTAATACAGTTTTACATCTACTTGCAGTAGCGCGTGAAGCGGGTATAGAGTTTGACCTTTCAAAAATAAACGAAATTTCAAAGAGAACTCCTACCTTATGTAAAATAGCACCTTCCTCTAACTATCACATAGAAGATCTTGATAAGGCGGGAGGAATCCCAGCTATTTTGAAGGAACTCTCAAAAAAGGAAGAACTGATAAACTTGGACAGGAAGACTGTAAGCGGAAAGACTCTTAGAGAAATAGTAAACTCCGCTCCAGATCCGGAAGGAAAAGTGATAAGAAATTTGGAGAATCCATATTCAGAAGAAGGGGGAATAGCTATCCTTTTTGGAAACTTAGCACCGGAAGGTGCGGTGGTAAAAACTGCAGGGGTTGTTGAAAAAATGCTACGCTTTAAAGGTAAAGCTATATGCTTTGACTCGGAAGAATCAGCAATAGAGGGGATTCTTGGAGGAAAAGTAAAAGAAGGACATGTAGTAGTTATAAGATACGAAGGACCCAAAGGAGGACCGGGAATGAGAGAGATGCTTTCTCCTACTTCTGCAATAATGGGAATGGGTTTGGGAGAGAGTGTGGCTTTGATAACAGACGGTAGATTTTCAGGCGGAACACGTGGAGCGTGCATAGGACACGTAGCACCGGAAGCTGCGGTGGGAGGACCCATAGGTATTGTTCGCGATGGAGATGAAATACTGATTGACATACCCGCTCGTCGGCTTGAACTTATGATAGACGAAAAAGAACTCAAGGAAAGGCTGAAAAATTTTAAACCCAAGAAAAAAGATATTCCCAGCCCTTGGCTCAGAAGGTATGCAAAGCTGGTTAGCTCCGCTTCTAAGGGTGCAATTCTTTCCGATGAAATTTGATGACCTTATTTGTTCCCGTTTTCTTCCTTATATATTCTTTTCTTCACTACTATCTGTATCGTAAGCTAACGTTAGCCCTTAACTTCTCAAAAAGGAACAGAGTCTTAATCGGACTTATCCTTACAGTATTAGTTATTTCTCCCGCTCTGTGGAAAGCTCTTGACAGAGCTGGCTTTATAGGTTTAGCCCGATTAATAGCGGTGCCGGGTCTTTTCTGGATGGGTTTTATAATATACTTTTTCTTAAGCGGTTTGTTTTTGGAAATCCTCAGCAAATTCAAAGGGTTTCCTCCCAAGAAGGTTTTACAAACTGCAACTGTATCTGCTATTTTTCTGAGTCTTTATAGCCATTTAGAAACTTACTTTTTGCAAGTAGAAAAGTATACCTTAAAGACTGAAAAAATACCTGCTGGGAAGCGGATAAAAATACTCCACATTTCAGATCTTCACTTAGGACCGCTGATGAGAGAAAACAGAATAAATATGGTGTTAAAAGTCTACAAAAAAGAAAAACCCCATCTTGTAGTAGCAACAGGGGACATAGTGGACGGAAATACTTCCGGATTTGCACATCTTTCTCATATGCTCGCCAGCATGAAACCTCCTCTGGGTAAATACGCAGTAGTGGGAAATCACGAATACTACGTAGGATTAGAGCAATCCCTTGAATTTTTAAAGAGTTCAGGGTTTAAAGTTTTAAGAGGCGAAGTAGTAAATGTAGGAAACTATATTACTCTTGTAGGTATAGACGATCCAGACGGCAAAAGACTGGGCTATAAAGTGTTTTTAGAAGAGAAAGAAATCCTAAAAACAACAGATCCATCCCGTTATACAATTCTTTTAAAACACAGACCTGAAGTAGATAAATCCTCCCTTCCTTACATAGATTTAGTGCTTGCAGGGCACTCCCATGGCGGGATACTCTTTTTCGTAGGATATACAATTTTACGAGTTATTTTTGAAACTGACAGGGGTATAAAAGAACTCGGAAAAGATAAATTCATAATAGTCAGCAAAGGTGTAGGAACAGGTGGACCTCCCATGAGATTACTCTCACCTCCAGACGTAGTGGTGGTTGTTCTTGAAGGGACTAAACCCTAAATATATTTTTGATGGTTGATTTTATAGATAGGGTAAAGATTTACGTGAAAGGAGGAAAAGGAGGAAACGGAGCGATTGCCTTTCTGCGTGAGAAGTTCAGACCAAAGGGCGGACCTGCGGGTGGAGATGGTGGTAAAGGCGGTGATGTCATACTGATAGCTACCGGTAGTAAACACAGTCTTCTTGACTTTAAATACAAGAAACACTTTAAAGCACAGAACGGTAAACCTGGTGGAGGAAAAAACAAGAAGGGGAAAGACGGAGAGGATTTAATAATTTACGTTCCCTTAGGAACAGTTGTCAAAGATGCAAAGAGCGGAATCCTTTTATGCGATCTAACAGAAGAAGGACAAAAGTGCATAATCGCAAAGGGTGGTAGAGGAGGTAAGGGTAACGCTCACTTTGCAACTCCGATCAACAGGACTCCCCGGTATGCGGAGCCGGGAGAAGAAGGGGAAGAAAGATGGGTAATTCTTGAACTTAAACTAATTGCCGATGTAGGTATAATAGGTCTTCCCAATGCTGGTAAGTCAACTCTGCTGACAAAACTTACAAGAGCGAGAGTTAAAACCGGCAGTTATCCCTTTACAACCGTAGCGCCTAATTTGGGTGTTCTTCAAATTGATGAAGAGAATAAAATTACAATAGCGGACATACCCGGTCTTATAGAAAACGCTCATAAAGGTTCAGGTTTGGGATATGAGTTCCTCAGACATGTAGAAAGAACCAAAATACTACTACACCTTATAGATGTTTCAGATAATCGGCAAATAGATCCGCTAAAAGCTTTTGAGATAGTAAACAAAGAACTTAAACTTTACAATCCACAACTTATGGAGAAGACTCAAATAGTTGTCGCAAATAAAATAGACTCTCTTTCCGATAAAGATTTGCTCAAAGAACTTGAAAAATACTTTACCGCTAAGGGTTACGATTTTATAGCTATATCAGCATTAAGTGGAGAAAACATTTCCAAACTAAAGAACTTAATGTGGAAAGTTTACCGCGAGGTATCTCCACGATCACCTTCTTTTTCATAAGACCAGCGAATTATCCCCCCCGTAAGATTGTAAGCATCGTAACCCATATGTCTAAGGAAAAAAGTAGCAAAAGTGCTTCTTTCCCCACTTCTACAGTAAACTATATACTTTTTATCCGGTGGTAACTCCGAATACCTGTATCTAAGCTCATCTAAGGGTAACAGCACAGAATTAGGAATCCGCAACTGCTTGTGTTCCCGTGGTGTTCTCACATCTAAAAGAACTACTCTACCCTTTTCCTTTTCAAGGATTTCTTTAACTTCCTGCGGTGTCAGGGAAGGAACATTGTACATTTTCAATCTCCGCAGATCCTTTTACCTCTTTTACCTTATTATTGGAATCTACGTAAACGAGAATTGGTTTGTAGTCTTTTAAATCTTCCTCTTCGTATTCTCCGTAAGAAGCTATGATAATAAGATCACCCTTGGTTCCGAGGCGTGCTGCCGCACCGTTCAAACGCACTTCTCCTGAAAATCTAGGTGCGGGAATTACGTAAGTGGAAAATCTCGCTCCGTTGCTTATGTTGTAAACCTCCACCCTTTCAAAGGGTATAAGATCCGCTGTTTCCATAAGCTCTATATCAAGGGATAAGCTACCTTCGTAATGAAGATCCGCACCGGTCACTTTTAGTCTGTGAATTTTAGATTTGAGCAAATACCTTCTCAATTCTACACCTCCAATAATATAATAATATATGAAATTTCTTAATCAATTTCTACTCCCATAATGTAGTGGAAAACAATCCTTTAAGAGCTGCAGGTATTTTAACTTTTTCTCCAAAGAATTCTTTGAGCTGTAAAGCGTTTAAGAGAGATTTACCACGGTAGTGGTTGTTAAAAAATACATAAGTTTCCTTCCCCGAACACAATCTTTTAATTTTATTCCCTATCCAAGTGATTTCCTCTGTTGAATAAAGATAATCATATCTTTCATAAGAATCTTCCGAGTTGAACCATTTTTCAGCATTCCTACCGTGGAGTCTTATATAGTTTATCTCCCCAATAGACTTCCACGGTCCTACTATTATCCCCTTAACCTTAGGAGCGTCTATGTTTACCAAAGAAAAACCAAGGCTTTCCACTTCTTCAAAAAACTCTGCGCGTGCGAAGCTCCTACTCCTTACTTCCAAAACCTTCGGATATCCTTCAAAGCTTTCCGAAAGTCTCTTTATGTATTCCATATTCTCAAGAGAATAATAAAAACTCTGAGGGAACTGAAACAGGAATGCTATAAACCTTTCACTTTCCAGTAAAGGTTCACAACTCTTTAGAAATTTATCTCTATCACTTCGGGAATACTTTCTGTTGTGGGTAAAGATTCTGTAAGCTTTAACTGCAAATTTTAATCTTTTTGTTTTATTTACAAAATTTTCCATTGTAGAAGAATTCGGCATACTGTAAAAGCTGTAGTTTATTTCAACAATATTGAAAAATTTTTCATAGAATGTTATAAAATCACTTGAATTTAAACCTTGCGGATAAAAAACACCTATCCAATCTCTGTAAGAGAAGCCACTACACCCTATATTTACTGAAATACAATTCTTCACGGAACAAATTTTGACTTAAAAGTGTCCAAAGCTTTCTTTATCTTTTCTTTTAACTCATCGTCTAAGGTTTTTTTCTCTCTTATTTCCTGAAGTATATCCTTTCTTTCCGTATCCAAAAAAGTATAAAGCTCCTTCTCAAATTTTCTTACAGATTCTACAGGCAAGTCGTCTAAGTAGCCGTTTGTTCCCGCAAATATTGCCACTATTTGTTTCTCAACTGGTAGGGGATTATAGGGTTCTTGTTTAAGGAGTTCTACTAATCTCATTCCTCTGTTTATGGTTTGCTGAGTAGCCTTATCCAGTTCTGAAGCGAATTGCACAAAAGCTTCAAGTTCTCTGAACTGGGCAAGATCCAATCTCAATGTTCCCGCTACTTGTTTCATTGCCTTTATTTGAGCCGCACCACCTACTCTTGATACGGAGAGTCCTACGTTTATTGCAGGTCTTACACCTTTGTTAAAAAGATCTGGCTCAAGATAAATCTGCCCATCTGTAATGGATATAACGTTTGTAGGTATATAGGCAGCTACGTCTCCCGCCTTGGTTTCTATTATAGGCAGTGCAGTTAAAGATCCTCCACCCAATTCATCTTTAAGCTTAGCAGCTCTTTCCAGTAAGCGGGAGTGAAGGTAGAACACATCTCCGGGAAATGCTTCTCTACCGGGAGGTCTTCTCATAAGTAGAGAGAGTTGCCTGTAAGCTTCCGCGTGTTTTGAAAGATCGTCGTAAATAACAAGAGCGTGTTTGCCATTGTCCCTGAAATACTCCCCAATAGTGCAACCCACAAAAGGAGCAAGATATTGAAGAGAAGCAGGATCAGTTGCAGAAGCAACCACTACGGTGGTGTATTCCATAGCACCTTCTCTTTCAAGTAGTTCAATAATTCTGGCAGTAGTAGATCTTTTCTGTCCTATTGCAACGTATATACAGTAAACGTCCGTGTCTTTTTGATTGAGAATCGTATCTATACAAATTGTTGTCTTTCCAGTAGCTCTGTCCCCTATTATTAACTCTCTTTGTCCTCTTCCTATGGGAATCATGGAATCTATTGCCTTAATACCTGTTTGAAGAGGTTCGTGAACAGGTTTTCTACTAACAACGCCCGGAGCTATTTTCTCTACAGGAGACAAATACTCGTATTGAACAGGCCCTTTACCGTCAAGGGGTTCTCCCAAGGGATTTATAACTCTCCCTATAAGCCCTTCACCCACAGGAGCGGACAGAATTTGATTCGTCCTTCTTACAACAGAACCTTCCCTTATTCCCGTTTCACTTCCCAGAATAATTATACCTACGTTATCCTCTTCAAGGTTAAAAGCTAAACCCTTTTCCCCTCCTTCAAACTCCACTACCTCCATAGCCATTACATTTTCAAGTCCGTAAGCTCTGGCGACACCGTCACCTACGTAGTAAACAACTCCTACCTCTTCCATTTTAGCTTCTGCGGAAAACTCTTCTATTTGCTGGCGCAAAATCTCTAAAGCTTCTTCATAACTGAGCATTCCCATATCAGAACCTCCAGATTTGTGCAGGGAAATTATAACACAGGAACTTGAACTTAAGAATTCCTAACACATTATTTAATATATTAGCACTTTAGGAGAAACGAAAAATGACGAGAAAGGGTGCGGAGCTGGTAATAGAAACACTGAAAGAAGAAGGAGTTGATACCATATTCGGGCTTCCCGGTGGAGCAATAATGGAAGTCTACGATGCTCTTTACAGAGATGGAGAAATAAGGCATATACTAGCACGTCATGAGCAAGGTGCGGGACACATGGCTGAAGGGTATGCAAGAGCTACGGGAAAAGTTGGAGTTGCTATGACAACTTCAGGACCCGGTGCGACTAATATAGTAACTCCCATAGCAGACGCTTACATGGATTCCGTTCCCTTAGTGGTTATAACAGGACAGGTTCCTACCCATATGATAGGGAATGATGCTTTTCAAGAAGTAGATATTATAGGTATAACCCGTCCTATTACAAAACACAGCTTTCTTGTAAGAAATATTGAAGAACTTTCCTTAATTATAAGAAAAGCCTTTTATATAGCAAAAACGGGTAGACCCGGACCAGTGCTTATAGATATTCCCAAAGATATAACTCAACAACTCACCAACAGTAAAGTGCCTTCCCTTGAAGAAGTAAAAAAAGCCCTGCCGGGATACAAACCCCATGTAGAAGGGAATCTTCAACAAATAAGGAAAGCTGTTGATTTAATTCTGTCCGCCAAGAAGCCGGTTCTTTACGTAGGTGGAGGTGCTGTTAATGCAGAAGCTCAAGAGGAACTGATAGAGTTAGCGGAACTCATGAAAATACCAGTAACTACAACAACACAAGGTAAAGGAGCTTTTCCGGAGAACCACCCGCTTTCTCTCAGAATGCTGGGAATGCACGGCACTTACTACGCAAACATGGCGGTATACAACTGTGATCTTCTAATAGCAGTAGGTGCGAGATTTGACGACAGAGTTACTGGCAAAATAGACGAATTTGCACCCACCGCTAAGATAGTTCACATAGATATAGATCCTGCTTCTATATCAAAGAATATTGTAGTGGATATACCCATAGTAGGAGATGTGAAAATAGTTTTAAAAAAGCTGTTAAGTGAGATAAAACGTAGAAATGCAAAGATTCATTCGCCGGCTGAAAGGGAAAAGTGGCTTGAGCAAATAGAAAAGTGGAAAAAACTCCACCCTCTAACGTATAAAAACTCTAAAAAAGTTATTAAACCACAGTATGTAATAGAGCAGATATACGAAGTAACCAAAGGAGAAGCAATAGTAGTTCCCGGTGTAGGACAACATCAGATGTGGGCTGCAATGTTTTACAAATACTCCTTTCCACGCCAATTTCTAAGTTCGGGTGGTTTGGGAACAATGGGTTTTGGTCTACCCGCCGGTATAGGAGCAAAAATAGGAAAACCCGACAGGGAAGTTTTTGTCATAGACGGAGATGGCTCCTTTATGATGACTATGCAGGAAATAGTCACGGCTGTTCAGTATAAAGTGCCTATAAAGGTAGCCATTATAAACAACGCCTATTTGGGTATGGTTCGGCAGTGGCAGGAGCTTTTTTACAATAGGAGATACTCCGAAGTAAATTTAGAAATTCAACCAGATTTTGTAAAACTGGCAGAGTCTATGGGAGCGATCGGTTTCAGAGCGGAGAAACCAAAAGAAGTAAGAGAAATCTTAGAAGAAGCGGTAAAAATACAAGACAGACCCGTTGTCCTTGACTTTGTTGTAGATAGGGAGGAAAATGTCCTTCCTATGGTTCCTCCCGGAAAATCCTATAGGGATATGATAGTAGAAGACGGAAGAGGAACAGAAGCGGAAACCATGTATCTTGTAGGATAGGGAAGAAAAAATGGGAGACACCATAGGTTCAACGGATATAACAGTAACAAAAGCTCCGAAGCTCAGACAGACGAAGAAGGGACAAACTCGCAAACATATAATAAACGTAAGAGTGAGAAATGAAATAGGAGTTCTTGCAAGGATAGCCACTTTAATAGCGGGAAAAGGTTATAACATAGAGAGTCTTTCCGTGGGAGAAACTCATGAACCGGGCATATCCCGCATGACAATTGAAGTTGTGGGAGATGATATAGTTATTGATCAAGTAGTAAAACAGCTCAGGAAATTGATAGACACCCTGAAGGTTAAAGATATAACAGATATACCCCACGTAGAAAGGGAGCTTTTACTTATAAAAGTTCACACACCTACTTCAAGGGTAAGAGATGAAGTTCTCAGGATCGTAGAAATATTTAGAGGTAAAGTTGTAGATGTGTCTCCTGAAACCTACACTATTGAAGTCACAGGTGATGAGGATAAGATAAAAGCTATTTTAGAACTTTTGAAACCTTTTGGTATTAAAGAAATGGCAAGAACAGGAAAAGTCGCTATGAAGAGAGATCTCTTTACAGAAGAACAAACAGGGGAATGACTGAAAAAAAAAGTTATCAGGACGATTTTAGAAACATAAGAGACTCAAAAGGGAGGAAGAATGGTAGAAACACCAAAATTATCATCACTGGCGGGGGAGCTTCTTAGGTTTTACATTCTTTCTTCGCTCATGCTGGGGCTATTTATTTCCCTTGTTCTTTACTTTATTGGAAAGATCGGTTTTTACACATCTTTCGGACTAGGGTTTCTTATATCTACAGTATGGATATTCTTCAATATAATGTGGACAAAAGGTAAATTAGAAGAACTTTTTGCCAGAATTCTATACATAATAGAGCTTTTAGAAGAAAAACACAAAGGGAAAACAGTAGTTCCCGTTCCCATTCATGAAGAAATGCTGGGTATAATTAACAGTATTAAAGATCTGGTTAACAACTTTGAAGAAAAATACGAAAGGCAGATAAAGGACTTGGAAGATCAAATAGATACCATTTCGGAAAACACACGCCAAATTCTCAGTGCTTTAGAGAAAATGGAAGAGGGTTACATGAAAGCCAACTTCCCCGTAGGTTTAGATCCGGTGGGTGCTATAGGACAAGCCATACAACAGGTTTGTGAAATTCACAGATCTAAAATAACGAAAATTAAGGAACTCCTTTCGGAATTGAACACAGAACTCCATAGTATAGCTTTACTTTTAGAAGAAAAAGGCGATAAAATAGATGTCCGCAGATTGGAGGAGGGTGTGAAAAAGTTGATAATTACTGAGGAAAAAATAGAAGCTGAGCTTAAGTTTTTTAAAGATATAGAATGAGGGTGTCCAAATGCCGCCTGCCGGGTATCTGGACACCTTTTCAGGGCGGGGTATAAATAGCCCGGCACCGAACCGTGTGGAAAGGGTGGTTCGGTAAACTGGGTGTGTCCGCCATGGACAGATATGAAAAAGTTTTGCAGGAACTCATTAAAAGTTCAGGCTTAGAAGGAGCAGTTTTGGTAAGTGCTGATGGCCTGCCTATTGCTGCGGTATTAAAACCCGGTATAGAGGAAGATAGAGTAGCTGCCATGAGTGCAGCAATTCTTTCCCTCGGAGAAAAGGTAACAGAGGAACTTCAAAAGGGTGTATTAGAACAGATAACCATAAAGGGAGAAGAAGGATATATAGTTCTCACAGGAATAGGACAAGATGCAGTGCTTACTGTTTTAGCCAGTAATGAAGCGAAGTTAGGTCTTTTGTTGATGGAAATAAGAAAAGCCCAAGCCCAGCTCAAAGAAGCTATAGGTTAATAAATGGCTCTGACGGGAGATCTTAATACTTTCAGTTTTGCGGATATCCTTCAAGTTCTTGCAAAAGATAAAAAAAGCGGTGTTTTGCTGGTTGAATGGAAAGATATGATAGTAGCCTATTACGTGAAAGATGGAGAACTTGTATTTGCCCGTCCTGTTGATAAGGTTTTTAGAGTATATACAGACAGAAACTTTGATCAACTCATAAATAAGCTGAGAATAAGAAAAGAGGACATTCACAAAACCATAGAAAGATTTTTCCTTCCAAGATTAAACCAAAAAGAAGGAATTTTTTCCTTCACTCCCGGCTTTATAAAATACGATAGCGATATACCGGTTTTCTATCCCGTAGAAGAACTCATAATGCGCTCTGCACGCCTTCTGACAGAAGAAGAAGTAGAGAGAAAAATTTCAGATGAGCTTTTGATTTTTGAAAAGTCTCCAGAAGCGGAGTTAAAAACAGGAAAAATTAAGCTTACAGAAGAAGAAAAAAAGGTTTTATCCTTAGTAAACGGAAGCAGAACAGTAGCAAGCATAAGGAAAGAAGCGGATCTTGATAAACTTACCGTTGACAGAACTCTCTACGGCTTATTGGCAGCTGGTGTAATACGCAGAAAGAGAAAAGAGAAAATTCAAAAACCCTCAATAACTCTTGATTTACTTGCCAAGATAATAGAAAAGATAAAACAGCTTTAGAACTAAAGATGAAGGAACTTAAGAAGATAAAGATAGTAGTCGCAGGACCCTTTGCGGCAGGTAAAACCCAGTTTATAAATACGGTAAGTGAAATAAAAACCGTAGCAACGGAAAGAAAAACTTCCACAGCCATGGAGAAGAACGTTAAGGACTACACAACAGTAGCTATGGACTTTGGAAAGATAAGAATAGACGATGAACACGAGCTTTATCTGTTTGGAACACCCGGGCAATCCCGATTTGACTTTATGTGGGAAATCCTTGGAGAAGGTGCTTTGGGAATAATTGTTCTTGTGGACAGCACAGATCCGCGGACCTTTCACGAAGCTCGTAAGATAATAAACTTCTTCCAATCACGCTTTCCTGTTCCCATAGTGGTGGGAGCTAACAAACAAGATATGCCCAATGCGTGGACTCCGGAAGACGTTAAGTTTGCTCTTGATATATCAGATGAAGAAGGAATACCTGTAATACCGTTATCCGCTAAAAGTAAAGAAGATGTAAAGAAGACGCTTTTGACTCTTTTAGAAATAATAAGGTTCACCTTAGAGGGAAGGTAAACCGCCTTATAAGCTTCTTTTTATAAAACTTGACAATAATATACTAAAGATTTAAAATATCTTTTACGGAAAACAGAAGGAGGTATAAAAATGGCGGAAAAGATATTAGGTATAGATTTGGGAACCACTAACTCTGTTGTAGCGGTTATGATGGGAGATGAAGCAGTTGTAATACCTAACCAAGAGGGAGCAAGGTTAACACCTTCGGTAGTTTCGTGGACCAAAGAAAAAGAAATACTGGTAGGAGAACCAGCAAAAAGAAGAGCTGTCCTTGATCCAGAAAACACCGTATACGAATCCAAAAGATTCATAGGTAGAAAGTTTGAAGAAGTAAAGGAAGAAGTTAAAAGGGTTTCCTATAAAGTGGTTGCAGATGATAAAGGAGACGCAGCTTTTGATATACCCAATGCAGGCAAAAAGGTAAGACCCGAAGAGGTAGGAGCTTACGTATTGAGAAAGTTAAAAGAAGCCGCTGAAGCCTACATAGGGGAAAAAATAACAAAAGCTGTAATAACAGTTCCGGCATACTTTAACGAAAGACAAAGACAAGCTACAAAGGACGCTGGTAAAATAGCGGGTCTTGAAGTTCTAAGAATTCTTAACGAACCAACTGCCGCAGCTCTCGCCTATGGACTTGATAAGAAAAGCGATGTAAAAATTTTGGTTTACGATTTCGGAGGTGGAACTTTTGACGTCTCCATATTAGAAGGTGGTGAAGGAGTAATAGAAGTAAAAGCAACGAGCGGAGATACACACCTCGGCGGAGCTAATATTGATGAAAGAATAATGGAATGGCTAATAGAGGAGTTTAAAAGAGAAACTGGAATAGATCTTAAAAAGGATAAAACAGCCCTTCAAAGGTTAAAAGAAGCTTCAGAGCAAGCTAAAAAAGAGCTATCTTTTAAACTTGAAACGGAAATAAATCTACCGTTTATTACCATAGATCCCAACACAAACCAGCCCCTTCATTTACAGAAAAAACTCACCAGAGCAAGATTGGAAGAGATGATAAGAGATCTTATAGACAGAACTATGGACATAGTTAAAAAGGCTTTAGAAGACGCAAAACTCAGTCCTACGGATATAAACGATATAGTTTTAGTAGGTGGTTCTACTAGAATACCTCTTGTTCAACAGAAAATAAAGGAATTCTTCGGTAAAGAACCTCACAAGGGAGTTAATCCCGATGAAGTAGTTGCCGTAGGAGCTGCCATTCAAGCGGGAGTTCTTTCCGGAGAAGTAAAGGAAATACTTCTTGTGGACGTTACTCCGCTTTCCTTAGGTGTAGAAACCTACGGCGGTGTTATGACTGTTCTTATTCCCAGAAATACTCCCATACCCTACAGAAAATGTGAGATTTTTACCACAGCTGCTGATTTTCAAACAGAAGTAGAAATACACGTTCTTCAAGGAGAAAGACCTCTTGCCAAGGACAACAAATCTCTGGGAAAGTTTTACCTGACAGGTATCCCACCTGCTCCCAGAGGTGTTCCTAAGATAGAGGTGTGTTTTGATATAGACGCGGACGGCATACTGCACGTTACCGCAAAAGATACAGGCACAGGAAAAGAACAGTCCATAAGAATACAACCTTCTTCCGGATTAACCCAAGAAGAGATAGAGAAAATGGTAAAAGAAGCAGAAGCCCATGCGGAAGAAGACAAGAAGAAGAAGGAACTAATAGAAACAAAAAATCAATTAGATCAGCTCGTTTACAATCTTGAGAAGATAATAAAAGAAAATAAAGAAAAAATACCTGAGGAAGATGTAAAGTCCGCACAAGAAGTAATAGAATCTGCGAAAAAAGTCATTCAAGAAGCAGAAAATCTTGAAGAGATAAAAACAATGATGGACAAAGTGCTTCAAATATCTTCTAAAATAGGTTCTCACCTTTACGAATCCGCTGGTAAAGGTTCAGGAAACAGCGGAAAAAAGGAAGGAGGAGATGACGTAGTAGATGCAAAACCGGTGGACTGAAAGATGGAAGGGATATATACCGAAAAAGCTCCTAAGCCTGTAGGACCTTATTCCCAAGCTATAAAAGTAGGGAATTCACTTCTCATTTCAGGACAAATAGGTATAGATCCTTCCACGGGAAAGCTTAAGAAAGATTTTAAGGAACAAGTAAAACAGATACTTAAAAATACTGAAGAGATCCTAAAAGCGGCGGGGTTCTCAAAGAATAACGTAGTCAAGGTAACCGTATATTTGACCGATTTATCAATGTTTCCCGAATTTAATTCTGTGTATGAAGACTTTTTCAAAGGAATAGAGCCTTTGCCTGTGCGTGTTACAGTTGGTGTAGCCGAACTTCCATTATCCGCTGATATAGAAATGGAGTTTATGGCTTTCAAGAACTAAATTAAAGTTTATGTTTCCTACAAATATTAAACCTCCTTATGATGAGTCAGCGGAGAGATCTGTCTTGGGAACTATGCTTGCCGATCCTGAAAATATACCTACGGTTTTAGAATATCTGAGTGAAGAAGATTTTTACATTGAAGAACATAAACTTCTCTTTTCAGTTATTGTAAAACTGTGGCAAGAACACGGATCCGCTTGGGACGAAGTAGTTCTCAGAGATTATATAAGAAGACAAGGATACGAGGAAAAGTTACCCTTTGACTGGATACTTTCCATATACGAAGAAGCCGCACCACTTAATACTCTTGAAACTGCCTGTAGAATAGTTAAGGAAAAAGCAGGACTCAGAGCCATCTTAGAACTTTCCGTGAATCTCATAAGGGATATAAAAGAAATTCAAGATTTTAATACAGTAATGGAAATAGCTCAATCAAAGATATTTGAAATTTCCGAAAAAACTACGGTAACCCACTACCATCATATAAAAGATATAGCCAGAGAAGTAATAAACATGATAGATAAATTCAGAAAAACCGAAAGACTGGTTACAGGACTTTCAACAGGTTTTACAGAATTGGATATGATGACAACAGGATTTCACCCCTCTGAGCTAATAGTCTTAGCAGCACGACCAGGTATGGGAAAAACTTCCTTTATGTTAAACCTTGTGCATCATATAGCTCTTACGGAAGGAAAAGCTGTAGGCGTATTTTCCCTTGAAATGAGTAAAGAACAGCTAGTATTGAGAATGCTATCCAGTATGGCTGAAATATCTCTTCAAAAGTTGAGATCCGGATACATAACAGAAGAAGAAAAAGAAAAACTTCTTTCCTCAGCTCTAGAACTCTCCAAGGCGGAGATCTATATAGACGATTCTCCTTCTCTTACAACAACGGAGCTTAGAGTCAAAGCAAGAAAACTCAAAAAAGAAAAGGGGGTTGAGTTTGTAACCGTTGACTATCTACAGATGCTCAGATCACCTGTAAGAAAAGCCTCCCGTCAAGAAGAAGTCGCCGAAATTTCCAGAAATCTTAAAGCTCTCGCCAAGGAGCTGTCCATACCGGTTCTGGCACTTGCTCAGCTTTCAAGACAGGTAGAACACAGAAGTGATAAAAGACCTCAGCTTGCAGACTTAAGGGAATCTGGACAAATAGAACAAGATGCAGATTTAATAGTATTCCTCCACAGACCCGAATATTACAAGAAAAATCCATCACCTGAAGAAAAAGGGATTGCAGAAATAATAGTGGCGAAACAAAGACAGGGACCAACTGGAATAGTTAAGGTAGCCTTTATAAAAGACTACGCCAAATTTGCTTCGTTAACCACACCCTTAAGCAGTGCTGAAGAGGAAATATTTGAAGAAGAAATTTCGGAAGAAGACTATGAACTTGATTTTTAATCAAGGGAGGAATAAAATTTAAGCTTGATCCGGGGTAGCTCAGCTGGCAGAGCGGGTGGCTGTTAACCACCTGGTCGGGGGTTCGAATCCCTCCCCCGGAGCCATTGATAAAAGGAGGGGGTAAAGATGAAGGTTCTTCTCGCTTTGCTCGTGTTCGCTTATGGTTTATCGCACGGTGGAAGTTACTACGATTGTATAAGAGATGCAATCAGAGCAGAACAAGCCTTGGATATAGCAAGGGACTATGTAGGTAAACCCTTCAAACTGTGGATAAGTAAATCTAAAAGAACAGGGGAATGTTTCTGGAAAATCAAAGGAACCGAAGGTTATATTATTCTACAGGCAAACAGTGGAGAGATAATCAGATTTTATAAAAACAGAGAAAGATAACCATGGCTCTTGTAAAGATAAAGAGCGGGGGCGTATGGGGAATAGAAGGCTTTGAAGTAGATGTAGAAATAGACATATCACCAGGTTTACCTTCTTTTAACATAGTAGGCTTACCTGATACAGCTATTAAAGAGTCCAAAGACAGGGTAAAAAGTGCCATTAAGAATTTGGGGTATCCCTTTCCCCAAAAAAGAATAACGGTGAACCTATCTCCCTCTGGTGTTAAAAAACAGGGAACCCTTTACGACTTACCTATAGCAGTGGGAATTTTGACAATAAGCGGGTTAATCCCTCAAGAAAAAATTACAGAATTTGTTTTCTTAGGTGAACTTTCCTTAGACGGTAGTTTAAACAAGGTAAGCGGTGTATTACCGATAGTTATATCTCTTAAAAACTCAGGCTACAGAAAGTTTATTTTACCAGCGTCAAACGGTGCAGAAGGAGCAATTGTAAAGGGAACAGAAACATACGCCTTTGGAACTTTAGAAGATATTGTTTTATTTCTACAAGGAGAAAAAGAGATAAATCCTTTAAAGATCACCCCTCCCTCAGAAGATTTAAACTTTCAGTGTGATCTCGGAGAAATTATAGGGCAAACACTTCCCAAGAAAGCTTTGGAGATATGTGCCGCAGGAGGACACAACTTGTCAATGATAGGTTCTCCGGGTTCGGGAAAATCAATGCTTGCCAAGAGAATAATCACAATCTTACCTCCTCTTGAATTTGACGAAGCTCTTGAAGTAAGCAGGATTTACAGTGTCGCTGGTTTATTAGAAGAGGGTTTTGTAAAGAGCAGACCCTTCCGCTCCCCTCATCACACCGCTTCAGAGGTAGCTATAATAGGAGGTGGCTCCAATCCACTACCCGGTGAAGTTTCCTTAGCTCACAGAGGGGTTTTGTTTCTTGATGAACTTCCGGAATTCAGCAGAAGAACAATAGAAGTCCTACGCCAACCTATGGAGGACGGCTATATAAATATATCAAGAGCCCAAGGAAGGGTGCGTTTCCCCGCACGTTTTACCCTTATAACAGCTCAGAATCCCTGTCCTTGTGGTAATTTTGGTAATCCCTTTAAAAACTGCACTTGCACTCCTATCCAGATAAGGAACTACAACACTAAAATTTCTGGACCTATAAAGGATCGTATAGATCTAACAGTTTGGGTAGATCCGATAGAAAAAGAGCATCTTCTAGGTAATTTCAAGGGGGAAGATTCCAAAACCGTAAGGGAAAGAGTTCTCACAGCGTATAGAATCCAAAGAGAACGTTTTAAAAACTCCGTTACAGATTTTAACGGCAGAATGACAAATGCACAGGTAGAATCCTATTGTATTAATATGATGAACCAAGAAGCAAAGAAACTGCTGAAAAGTGCTGTAGACAAATTCAACCTCTCCGGTAGAGCTTACTTCAGATTACTTAAAGTAGCACGAACCATTGCAGATCTTGAGCAAAGTGAGTTCTTAAGAGCAGAACACATAGCACAAGCTCTTCAATTCAGAATACAAGAAATTCCCCCTTAAAATTTGAGTCTATGCTTATAAACCCTTATAAGTGAAAATTCACTTGTAGCAATAACTTCGCTGTGTTTTAATAGTTCCCGTTCAAGGGTATTAGTCTGTGGTGAACCGTGGAAATATCAGGAAAATTGTAAATTTAAAAGTTAACGAATTAGAAAAAAAAGAACTTCTTGAAAAAATAAAATATTTAAAGTCCCTTCAAATTTCCCGTAGATCCGTTTGCGACCTTGAAGTTATGGCAGTTGGTGGGTTTTCTCCCCTTGACAGGTTTATGGGAAAAGAAGATTATCAAAGGGTTGTGGAAGAAATGAGATTAAAGGACGGAACTCTCTTTCCCATTCCCGTAACCCTACCCGTTTCCAAGGAATTTGTAAAGGAGATAAAAGAAGGTGAGGAGATAGTCCTCAGAGATCCCAAAAATATACCCTTAGCTCTGATGAAGATTGAGGAAGTTTACAGGTGGAATCTTGAACACGAAGCAAAGAATGTTTTAAATACGACAGATCCGAGACACCCTCTTGTAGCAGAGATGCACACTTGGGGAGAATACTACATTTCCGGTGAGCTTAAAGTATTTCAGCTTCCTAAGCATTATGATTTTCCAGAATACAGAAAGACACCAATACAAGTAAGGGAGATACTGTCAAAGTTAGGTTATGAAAGGGTAGTAGCCTTTCAGACAAGAAACCCTATGCATAGAGTTCACGAAGAGCTTACAAAAAAGGCGAGGGAGAAAATAGGAGGTGCTCTGCTTATACACCCGGTTGTAGGAATGACAAAACCCGGAGATGTGGACACCTACACAAGGATGAGAATATACAAAATCCTATACGAAAAATATTACGATAAAAGAAACACCGTTCTTGCCTTCCTCCCCCTTGCCATGAGAATGGCAGGACCAAGAGAAGCCCTGTGGCACGGCATAATAAGGAAAAATTACGGTGCGACTCACTTTATAGTGGGAAGGGATCACGCAGGACCCGGCAGGGATTCAAAGGGAAAACCCTTTTACAAACCCTACGAAGCTCAAGAACTCTTCGCCCGGTATGAAGATGAGATAGGTGTAAAGATGATACCCTTTGAGGAACTTGTATTTGTTCCTAAGCTAAATCAGTATGTTGAAAAAGGTGAAGCGGAAAAAAAAGGTTATGAATATATAAATATCTCCGGGACGGAGGTAAGGGAAGGATACCTGAAGAACGGAAAGAAATTACCCTCCTGGTTCACAAGACCAGAAACCGCCGAGATTCTGCTTGAGACTTACACACCCAAGTTCAAACAGGGTTTCTGTATATGGCTTACCGGGCTTCCCTGTTCGGGAAAGTCAACCATTGCGGAAATTCTTTCTGTCATGCTTCAGGCAAGGGGAAGAAAAATAACACTCCTTGACGGAGATGTGGTAAGGACTCATCTTTCAAAGGGCTTGGGATTCTCAAAAGAAGACAGAGTAACAAACATACTCAGGGTGGGATTTGTTGCTTCGGAAATTGTAAAACACAACGGAACGGTAATATGTGCGCTGGTGAGCCCTTACAGAAGTGCAAGAAACCAGGTAAGGAATATGATGGAAGAAGGAAAATTCATAGAAGTTTTCGTTGATGCACCCATAGAAGTTTGTGAAATTAGAGATGTGAAGGGAATGTATAAGAAGGCTAAGGAAGGACTGATAAAGGGATTTACGGGTGTGGATGACCCTTACGAACCGCCCGAAGCTCCCGAAGTGCATATAGATACTACAAAGTTATCTCCCGAAGAAAGCGCAAAGAAGATACTTGAATACCTCATAAGGGAGGGTTTTATATTGGAATGATGGAGAAAGTAATAGAAGTGGCTATTGAAGCAGGAAAGGAAATTCTAAAAGTTTACGAGAAAACCTTCAGTATTGATTACAAAGAAGACAAAACACCCGTTACAGAAGCGGACAGAATATCCCACAGTATAATAAAAGAAAGGCTAAAAGAAATTGACAAGTCCATACCGATCCTTTCGGAGGAGGGGAAGGATATACCCTATGAGAAAAGAAAAAGCTGGAAAAGATTCTGGCTCGTTGACCCCCTTGACGGCACAAAGGAGTTTATAAACAAAAGGGAGGACTTTACAGTGAATATAGCACTCGTTGAAGACAGAAAACCCTTAATAGGTGTAGTATACGCACCCGCAAAAAATCTCCTGTATTTTGCGGAAAGAGGGAAAGGAGCATACAGTATGAAGGTAGAAAATGGATTTGATATAAAAAAGGCTCAAAGGCTACCCCTCAAAGATAACTATGCGGATAAGAACACTATAAGAGTAGTAGCTTCAAGATCTCACATGAACGAGGACACCAAAAAGTTTATAGAAAAGCTGAAAAGCAGAGGAGTTGATGTGAAAACCCTTTCCATAGGAAGCTCTTTAAAGATCTGCCTTGTGGCGGAAGGAAAGGCAGACATATACCCCAGAATAGGACCCACCATGGAATGGGACACAGCTGCAGCCCACATAGTAGCGGAAGAAAGCAACTGTGTGGTAAAGGAATACAAAACGGCAAAGGAATTGCTTTATAACAAGGAGAATCTTAAAAATGATCCCTTCGTAGTATTCAGAGAGGAGTTAGAAGATTATGTCTTTGACAATTAGAAGTTACACACCCCAGGATTATATGGAAATGATATCAAGGGCACTGGAAAAAGTTCTGAAAGATAAAGATTATGTTTTAATATTTTTCGGCTCTGCTGCAGAGAGGAAACTAAAGAGGACTTCTGACATAGATGTGGCAATTTATCTTGGCGAAAGGATAGATCCCTTTACTTACGCAAAAATAATGGAAGCTGTGGAAGAGTTACCCATGTTGAGGGACATAGATTTGGTTGATCTTGCAGAAGTTAAAGATTTGAGCTTTCTGAAGGAGATTTTAGAGGGAGGATTGATCTGGAAAAGTTCAAAAGATCTTTTAGAAAGCTTGAGAAGGCGTTTAGAAGATATGAGGAAATCCTGAAATCAAAGGAATTGGAAAATTTCTTCTCGGAGGAATTCCTGATAGAAATAACAACAAAGAGATTTGAATACACTTACGAAGCTATGTGGAAGTGTATAAAAGATTTCCTTGAGTTGAGGGGAATAGAGTGCTACTCTCCCAGATCCTGCTTCGGAGCTTTAATAAAAGAGGGTATAGTAAAGGAAGAATACGAACCTACCCTTGCTGAAATGATAAAACTCAGAAACGCACTTGTTCACACTTACGATGAGGAAAAGGCAAAAGAAATTTATAAACTAATAAAAAAGGAGGAAGTTTACGACACCTTCAAGGCGGTATATGAAGCCATAAAAAGTTATACTTAAGTTGAGGTGTAAATTTGAGCTATAAAGAACTTATCAAAGAGCTACTTGAGGAGCTTAAGGAAAGATCTCTTAACTGCTTCGGAGATAGACTATATTCACTTGTAGTTTTCGGCTCCGTTGCCAGCGGACTCAACACACCCGAATCCGATGTTGATGTTATTTACATACTCAAGAATTTCAGAGGCAGTTATGAAGAGTTTTCTCTATACTACAGCTGTGTGGAAGAAAACCTGAAAACCCTCAAAGATCTCAAAAAACTCCGTATAAACACATTCATTTCTCCCATATTCTTGGACATAAATCACCTTACAGTAAGGATGCCCATATTCTGGAAAACGGAGTTCATTGTGCTTTACGATAAAGGGGTTTTTAGAAAGTTTTTATCTGATCTAAAGAAATTTAAAAGGGAAAAACTCATATACCACGATAAGCCCATGCCTTACTTTGAGGTACTCCCCTGATGGTAAACATCTCCCTTGCAGATAGCTACTACAAGAGGGCAAAAATAAGAGCTGAAATACTCAAGGAGTTTGTAAAAAGGGAAGACTTTGCTGATGTGGTAAGAGAAGCTCAGGAAATAGTTGAACTACTGCAGAAGGCTATCCTCATCAAGGTAGGTATAGAGCCTCCCAAGTGGCACGATGTGAGCGATATAATCTTGGAAAACATAGATAGATTTCCGGAAAGTGTAAGAGAGAAGCTTAGAAAATTAAAAACTGAAAGTAAATGGCTCAGAAGTCAGAGAGAAACAGCTTTTTACGGCTCAATGGATATCATACCCGAGGAATATTACACAGAAAAAGATGCACAAAGGGCAATTGATACGGTAAAAGGATACCTCAGCATAGCAAAGAGTGTAATGAATGAGACTTAATACAGTAGAGGACCTGAAATATTTCCTTGAAAACTTTTTTCAGAGATTCAGCCATTCAAAGATTTGAATTCACCTTTGAAATAAAGACCT
>Ga0256839_1000237_pt1 | contig 71927 bp, 60 predicted proteins | sample 354166metaG_FD_185968 | JGI IMG/M metagenome (GOLD analysis project Ga0256839, IMG submission 185968) | Hydrothermal vent microbial communities from Mid Atlantic Ridge, Atlantic Ocean - 354-166 | ecosystem: Environmental > Aquatic > Marine > Hydrothermal vents | place: Atlantic Ocean: Mid... | reverse complement strand
TTTATTTTATCAACCCCTTCCGTTTTAAAATGGTTTCTACAAACTTTCGTTCGTTCTCAGTTTTAAAAATTTTAAACGGAAAGTGCATTAACTGCGCATTATTAACAATAAGCACGATGGCATCGTTGGTTACTTTGGCTTTTTTAATCTGATCCCATTTCATAGGCATTCCTTGTTTAGAGCTCAGCTTAACCATTATTTGCTGCGAGTTAATTTCATACGCCAACTTATCAAACAAAATTTTGGTTTGCTCTAACTGGGTTACGCCCGCAAACTGAATAAGCCAAAACAACAGGTAAATTATTACGGCTATGGCTGTACCCCAAAACCACCACGTATTGGGTATAAAAAAGTAGCCACTACAAAGGGCTAATGCTATTAAACTCACCCACCACTGCTTAGTGAGTATATTAGTCATGGCCAATTTAATGTAGGTGCCTGTTTCGAGTTTATATTTCTTTGTTTTTACAATCATTTGCAAGGTGTTGAGTCTAAATAAAGCACAAAGCTAGTGTGTTAATCACTAAATTCATTCACTATTTTTTCTGTCTTTTTTCTTTGTGCCGTGCCTGCCTGTATTCCATAGTAAGACTGTTTGCTTTTTTACGTGCTATTCCCGCCTAGTAACAAGAAGGTTACATATGAATAGCCCTATTATCAGTAGCTGCCAAGCAGGCCTCTTTTACGGCTTCCATATAGGTGGGGTGGGCGTGGCTCATACGGGCTACGTCTTCAGCCGAAGCCCGGTATTCCATTGCCGTAACGGCCGAAGCAATCATATCTGCTGCTCTAGCACCAATAATATGCACACCTAAAATCTCATCGGTCTGTTTGTCGGCCAGTACTTTTACCTGCCCTTCAATATCCATACTAGCTCTGGCTCTGCCGAGTGCTCGGTACGGGAATGACCCCGTTTTATAGGCTCTGCCCTGCTCTTTTAATTGCTGCTCGGTATAACCCACAGCCGCCACTTCGGGCCAAGTGTAAACCACCCCGGGAATAAGGTTATAATGAATATGGGGCTTTTGACCTGATATGGTTTCGGCCACAAAAACACCTTCCTCTTCTGCCTTATGCGCTAACATTGCCCCTTTAATTACATCCCCAATGGCGTAAATATTGGGTACATTTGTTTGCAAGCTCCCATTTACGTCAATTCTGCCTGCTTTATCGGTGGTGATACCTACATTTTCTAAGCCAAGACCTTCGGTAAATGGTTTACGCCCTACGGCTACTAAGCAGTAATCACCTTTCACTTCAACGGTTTCGCCCTTGCTATTTTCGGCTTTAACCGAAACTGTTTTAGCTGTACTTTTTACTTCGGTTACTTTATGTTTTAAATAATACTCAAAGCCTAGTTTCTTTAGCACCTTTTTTAACTCACGCCCCATGGTGGCATCCATGGTAGGGATAAGGCTATCCATATATTCCACCACAGAAACCTTTGCCCCCAATCTTGCATACACGGAGCCCAGCTCAAGACCAATTACACCTCCACCAATAATTACAAGGTGTTTGGGTATTTCTTTTAGCTGAAGTGCTTCGGTAGAGGTAATAACTCTTTTCTTATCCAGTTTGATAAAAGGCAGTGAGCTTGGCTTAGAGCCGGTAGCAATAATCACTTTATCAGTAGTGATTGTTTGTTCTTTTTCCCCTGTAATTTTTATTGTGTTTTTATCCACAAAAGAGCCAAGTCCTTGCAGCACATCAATCTTATTTTTCTTCATTAAAAAATCGATGCCTTGGGTAGTTTGGGCTACCACTTCGCCTTTGCGCTTAATCATTTGCCCTAAATCGGCCTTAACACCCGTCAATTTTATGCCGTGTTCGGCAAAGGTGGTTTGGGCATTATGATAGTGTTCGGTGCTGTCGAGCAATGCTTTGGAAGGGATGCACCCCACATTTAAGCAAGTACCTCCTAGAGTGCTGTATTTTTCAATCAGTGCAGTTTTAAAACCGAGTTGTGCACAACGGATGGCGGCCACATAGCCACCGGGCCCTGATCCTATAATTGTTATATCGTATTTCATAAGAGAGATGTTAGATGATTAGACGTAAGATGTTAGACAAAAGGCCCAAAATCATTTTACTTCAGTTCCTTTTTTAGTTTATTCTTTAGATGGAGCATTAGTTGGTAATATTGGTGCAAATGACTAAAAATGGAGCTGGCTACTTCTTCGTGGTAAATATGCGTGGTTTGGTTTCTATCATCCAACATTTTCAACCAGACCTCTTGGTCTTTTGTATTAATAAACCCTTGAATAAGCCCTGCTTGCAATGCTTTTCTAGGCGATTTGCAATCTTCTACGCCAAAATATTCCAATACTGTTTTTAAGGTTTTCCACGAAAGCTCAAACGAATACTCAAAGCGTTGAATGGCTCCATCTCGTTCAATATCACTTGGGTTCTCCAGTATTCCTTTTTTGAAAGAAGCTAGAGCCTTTTCGAGTTGATTGATTTTAGCGTTGGCTAGGGCTAGTGTCATGATGTAAATATTCAATGTTTTGTAAGGCAATTTTAGCAAAAGAGGCATCTACTTTGCTAAAATCTACTACATCAAAGGTATAAAGACTTGGGAGTTCGTCATTAAGCAAATGTTTAATTCTATTTAAAAGTATTGGCTCAATAGGTTTATTGGCTTTAATTCCTACATCAATATCGGCAGCTATTAACTTAGGTTTATTAGCTTGTGAACCAAAAATAAATAGCTCATATTGATAACCTGCCAGTTCTTTTTGAATTGCATCGGATACAGAATTTAGTAATTTTTGGCGGGAAATCATTAGCGTTTAAATTTTAATCTAATTGTCTTGGGTCTTTCTTTACACATCTAACAACAACCTTGTTGGGTCTTCCAATAACTCCTTCAGCCGCACTAAGAAACTTACCGATTCACGTCCATCAATAATACGATGGTCATAGCTAAGGGCTAAGTACATCATTGGGCGAACCACGATTTCGCCATTTTCTACTACGGCACGCTCTACAATATTGTGCATTCCTAAAATAGCTGATTGTGGAGAGTTAATAATTGGGGTTGACATCATGGAGCCAAACACCCCGCCATTGGTAAGGGTAAACGTTCCGCCTGTCATTTCTGGGATGGAAAGCTTGCCATCTCTTGCCTTAAGGGCGAGTCTTCTCACTTCAGCTTCTATACCTGCAAAGCTAAGTTTTTCGGCATTTCTAATCACAGGCACCACCAAGCCTTTAGGCGCAGAAACCGCAATCGAAATATCGCAATAATCAAAATGCACAATTTCTTCGCCATCAATTTGCCCATTTACCGAAGGCCACTCAAGCAATGCCATTGTACACGCTTTGGTAAAGAACGACATAAAGCCTAATCCTATTTCGTGTTTTTCTTTAAATTGCTCTTTATACTTTTTACGCAAGTCCATAATGGGCTTCATATTAACCTCGTTAAAGGTGGTGAGCATAGCCGTATCGTTTTTAACGGCTACCAATCTGCGAGCCACCGTTTTTCGCAAACTGCTCATTTTCTTGCGTGTTTCGTTGCGCGCTCCAACAGGTGGAGTCGCAACTTCGGTCTTTGTTGCTACAGGAGCAGCAGGTTTAGATGTCTGTTTTTGAGCCTTTTCGGCATCTTCTTTGGTTATTCTCCCATCTACACCTGTGCCAGTTACCGAAGCAGCATCAATTCCTTTTTCTGCCAGTATTTTAGCCGCAGCCGGTGAAGCGTGGCCAGAGGCATACGTAGTATTTACACTTGCAGCAGCCTGAGCAGGAGCACCGGCCGGAGTTGCCGCTGTAGTTGGAAGTTCATCACTTAGTGCAATCGTACAAATCAAATCGCCAATTTGCAGTGTGTCTCCTTCGGCACAGGATGGATGTAAAACACCTGAACCTTCGGCAGGTAATTCAAAGGTGGCTTTATCGGAATCTATTTCTGCAATAATCTCATCTAGCGTTACAAAATCCCCATCGTTTTTTAGCCAGGCACTCATCGTTACTTCGGTAATAGATTCCCCCACTTCTGGCACTCGCATTTCGATTATTTCACCTATTGGTTTAGGGCTTTCTGCTTGAGGTGCAACTGCTTCTGACTTTTGCTCAGCAGGAGCTGAGGAGCTTTCTTCAATCACACAAACCGTAGCACCAATGGCAATGGCATCACCTTCTTGTGCTTTAATTCGTAATATGCCTGCTGCTTCAGCATTTAATTCAAACGTGGCTTTGTCAGATTCAAGCTCACATAAAACTTCATCCATTTCCACAAAGTCCCCATCCTTTTTTAGCCAAGCGGCTATGGTCACTTCTGTTATCGATTCCCCTACTTGAGGTATTTTAATTTCTAAAGGCATAATCTATACGTTAAAGGCGGTTTCAATAATTTCTTTTTGTTCTACATCGTGCATTTTATGGTAGCCTGTGGCTGGTGAGGCACTCGGTTTACGTGCTATCACTTTTAGTTCGTACGAATGGTAGGTGCGTAAAACGAATGCCCAATAGCCCATATTCGAAGGTTCTTCCTGCACCCAAAATACGGGTGGGTTGCCAAGTGCTTTTAAGGCATCGTCTAATTGCAAATCTGGGAATGGGTAGAGTTGCTCTACTCTGATGATGGCGACCTCTTTACGTTTCCCTTTTTGCTGCTCTTCTATTAAATCGTAGTAAATTTTCCCGGAGCAAATCAAGGCTCGTTTTACTTTTTTAGGATCAGCATACTCATCAACAAGTAACTCTCTAAAATTACCACTGGTAAATTCTTTAACAGGAGATACAACTTTAGGATGCCTAAGGAGTGATTTTGGTGACATTATAATGAGTGGCTTACGAAATTTCCACGCTAATTGTCGCCTAATTAAATGGAAATAATTAGAAGGTTCGGTAATATTTGCCACCACGATATTATACTCAGCGGCCAGTTGCAAATAGCGTTCAGGTCGCGCATTCGAGTGCTCAGGCCCCTGGCCTTCGTAGCCGTGGGGCAGCAACATCACCATCCCATTCATACGTTGCCATTTACTTTCGGAGGGTGTTATAAATTGATCGATAATTACCTGCGCACCGTTGGCGAAATCGCCAAATTGAGCCTCCCAAATGACCAAGGCATTGGGGTTGGCCATGGCATAGCCAAACTCAAAACCAAGCACCGAAAATTCGGCTAATAATGAGTTATAAATATCGAATGTTTTTTGCCCTTTTTCTATATGATTAAGACTGTTATAGGCTTCGTTGGTTTCAGCATCGTGTAGCACAGAGTGCCTATGCGAAAATGTGCCTCGCTGTACATCTTGCCCTGAAAAACGAACTGGATGACCTTCTAATAATAAGGAACCATAGGCCAATAACTCTGCTGCTCCCCAGTTCAACATTTTGTCTTTAAAAAACATATCCTGCCGCTGCTTCAACTGCTTTTCAATCTGCCGAAGTGGTTTAAACCCACCAGGAATTTTGGTCAAAGCCTTTCCAATTTTGTCGATAACGATCTGTTTAACGGAAGTATCAGGCGATCGGTCAAAATCGGCAGGGTTCGATCTTCTTAGGCTCTGCCATTCTTTTTCTAAGGGAGAAAATTTATACGGAAGAGGCTTTTGTTTAACCAAATTAAGTCGATCCTGCAATTCATTTCGAAACGACTTATCCATTTTTTTGGCAAGCTCTGCATCAATATCCCCTCTACCAATTAATGCTTTATTATAGATTTCTCGTGGGTTGGGATGTTTGGAGATAATATTATACAGTTGTGGTTGTGTAAACTTAGGCTCATCGCTTTCGTTATGCCCGTGCCTGCGATAGCACACCATATCGATAAAAATATCTCGGTTATAACGTTCTCTAAATTCAGCAGCCGTTTTTACACAATACACCACCGCCTCAGGGTCATCGCCATTAACATGAAGCACGGGTGCATCAATAATTTTAGCAACATCGGAGCTGTAAATACTGGAGCGAGCATCTTCAAAATTAGTGGTAAACCCAACCTGGTTATTAATGATAAAATGAATAGTTCCGCCTGTATGATAACCCTCTAACATACTCATTTGTGTAAGCTCATAACCTATCCCTTGCCCGGCAATGGCAGCATCACCGTGAATTAATATAGGGAGAACCTTGTCAAAATCTTTATTGTATTGGCCTTCAGCTTTGGCTCGAACAAATCCTTCCACCACTGGGTTTACGGCCTCTAAGTGCGATGGATTTGGTGCTAATTTTAAATCTACTTTTTTGCCAGCTTCGGTAATGATTTGGGAAGAATAGCCCATATGGTATTTTACATCACCATCGCCCATGGTCATATCGGGCAGCACGGCTCCTTCGAACTCGCTAAAAACTTGCTCGTAAGTTTTGCCCATAATGTTTACCAGCACATTTAAACGGCCACGGTGAGCCATGCCAATTACTATTTCTTCTACACCTAAATCTGCACTGGCGTTAATAATGGCATCTAGCGCAGGAATGGTGCTTTCGCCCCCTTCTAACGAAAATCGTTTTTGCCCTATGTATTTGGTATGAAGAAAATTTTCGAACACAACGGCCTCATTTAACTTGCTAAGTATTCGTTCCTTTTCTTTAGTACTCGGATTAAAATTTAAGGCATCATGCTCCACTTTTTGTTTAAACCAATCCAACATTTCAGGGTCGCGGATATACATATACTCAAAGCCAATACTGCCTGTGTAGGTAGATTTTAAGGCTTCAATAATTTTTTTGAGCGTTGTTCTGCCAATTTTTAGTTCGTTGCCTACTTCAAACTCGGTATCTAAGTCTGCTGCTGAAAGGCCGTGGTCAGCTAAAGCCAGTCGAGCACCACGGTCTTTACGCTTACGAATTGGGTTGGTGGTTGCTTCCAAGTGCCCACGTGTACGATAGGCATGGATTAAGTTTCTGACATTTATTTCTTTTCCTTCAATAGCCGTTGGCTTTCCATCATCGCCAAACTTTTGTAAAGAGAATTCGAATCCTTCAAAAAAGCGTTGCCAGCTTTCATCTACTGAGGAGGGATCTTGTTTGTACGAAGTATATACTTCATCTAAGTAATTGCCGTGTGCATTGGCAATATAAGAGTACTTGTCCATAACGGTTTGTTGCCTAATAAGTTGTCAAAGGTAGGTGTAGTTTTTGTTAATATGAAATTGCTTAAGCGGTTATAGGTGTATTTGCGCAACACCAAGGGCTTAAAAAGGGGGTCGGAAGCCAGAAGTTAAACAACTCGGGTTCTAGCTTTTGATTTGCTACCTTTGCAAGATGTCTCAAAAACCTACCCAAAAAACGATCGAAGAACCTAAAGGGACTCGTTTAAACAAATACATTGCCAATGCGGGCGTTTGCTCAAGGCGAGAAGCCGACAACCTAATTGCCGATGGCAAAATTAAAGTGAATGATAAGCTGGTTACCGAAATGGGTTACAAGGTTTTTCCGAACGATAAAGTAGTGTATAACGGCAAACAATTACAGGGCGAAAAACTAGTTTACGTGCTACTTAATAAGCCCAGAGATTTTATCACTACCACTAACGATCCTCAAAATAGGCGAACCGTAATGGATTTAGTAAAAACGGCAGGCGATGAACGAATTTTTCCTGTAGGGCGATTAGATAGAAACACCACAGGTTTATTATTGCTTACCAACGATGGCGATTTAACCAAAATATTAAGTCATCCATCGCATAATGTAAAAAAAATATACAAGGCAACCTTAGACAAACCTCTCACTAAAAAAGACTTTGAATCAATAAAAGCTGGTTTTACCCTTGATGATGGGCCCGTTACTTTAGATGATATTGCCTATACTTCGGCCTCTGGCTTTGAAGTTGGGGTGGAGATACACCTTGGCAGAAACCGCATTGTTCGTAGAATTTTTGAGCATTTTGACTACGAAGTAAAGCACCTAGACCGAGTGGTTTTTGCAGGCCTTACCAAAAAAGATTTGCCTCGAGGTAAATGGCGGTTTCTTTCTCCCAAAGAAATTGGCCTCTTGAAAAAGAGAAAATAAGCTGATTACAAATTAATCTTGCTCACTCTTTTTTGATGCCTTCCACCTTCAAATTCAGCCTCTAAAAAAGCATTGGTAATGGCAATGCCATCAGCTTCTGAAATATAGCGAGCTGGCATACAAAGCACATTGGCATTATTATGCTGGCGCGCTAAAGAGGCTAACTCAGGTTGCCAGCAAAGCGCAGCACGAATATCAGCATGCTTATTGGCAGTCATACAAACTCCATTGCCGCTACCGCAAATTACCACACCTAAATCGTATTGGCCAGAGTGCACGCCTGTTGCTACCGGATGCGCAAAATCAGGATAATCCACAGAGTCGCCCGAATGAGGCCCAAAGTCTTTGACCTTATGCCCTTTTTTTTCCAATAACTCAACAATTACTTTCTTTAAACCGTACCCTGCATGGTCTCCTCCAATTGCTACATTCAAGCTCATAATAGAATTGTTTTTTGTTAAACTGCGTTTTTTTCTTTATTTCGATGTACTGCTGCCGATATAAATATACTTATTTGATACAAACCAAGCAAAGGTATGGCAATTAGTACCTGGCTCATAGGGTCAGGTGGGGTAAGCAGTGCACCCAAAATTAAGATAACCACAATGGCGTGGCGTCTATAATGTTTCATTATATGTGGTGTGATTAATCCTGCTTTCGAGAGGAAATACACCACCATAGGCAATTGAAATAATACGGCACTTGCCAATACAATCATTGATATAGTAGATACATAATTAGACAGTTCAAACTCATTGGCAATGGAGCCATCTACCGAGTAATGTGCTAAAAAATTAACTGAAAGTGGAGAAATTATATAGTATCCAAAAAGAACACCTAGCGTAAATAATAAGCTAACAAAAAACACAGCGCCTCTGGAATGTTTTTGTTCTTCGGAACGTAATCCTGGTTTAATAAAACGCCATATCTCCCAAAAAACATAGGGGAAGGAAACTAAAAAACCAATTAAAGCAGAGGACGTAATATGCATTGTAAATTGCCCTGTCATTTTTCGATTTTGAATAATGAAAGGTAAATCTTGAATGCAAAGTGCAGGGGAATTAAAGTATTCACCCGCTTCGCACATCATACGATACGTCCAAAAATCTAATCGTGAGGGAGCTAAAATCACGCTATGCCACACAAAATCTTTCGAAAGAAAAACAACAACGGCCAAAATTAAAATGGAAGAAACGGCTCTAATTAAATGCCAACGCAATTCTTCCAAGTGATCCAAAAAGGTCATTTCCTTCTCACCTTCATCTTCGTTATAAACTTCTATTTGATCTAAGGACATTTGCTTTGTTAAGAAATGAGCTGGGCACTAGCGTAGAGAGGAAAAGCCTTCATCCACTGATTAACTTCCGATTTAACCTCCCCAAGGGCCTCCTCATTTGCAATATTTATAATTACTTTATCTATAAAGTTAGCAATGCTTTCCATATCCGACTCTAGCAAACCACGTGTGGTTACCGCTGCCGTGCCCACACGAATTCCTGAAGTAACAAATGGAGATTGGGTATCGAAAGGCACCATGTTTTTGTTGATAGTGATATCCGCCTTTGTGAGGGCATTTTCTGCTTGTTTGCCAGTTACGTTTTTATTTCTAAGGTCAATAAGCATCATATGGTTATCTGTACCTCCAGAAATTAAGTTATAGCCTTTTTGATTAAACGCTTCTGCCAACGTATATGCATTTTTTTGCACTTGAATTACATACTCTAAGTACTCATCAGTTAAGGCTTCGCCAAAAGCAATGGCTTTGGCTGCAATAACATGCTCTAGCGGGCCACCTTGCGTACCAGGAAAAACGGCACTGTCTAAAATAGCCGACATCTTTTTAACCACTCCTTTTAGGGTAGTTTTACCCCAAGGGTTATCGAAATTTTCGCCCAACATAATCATACCTCCTCTGGGGCCTCTTAACGTTTTATGCGTAGTGGTGGTAATAATATGGCAATGCTCCAAGGGGTCGTTTAAAAGCCCTCGTGCAATTAAGCCTGATGGGTGCGAAATATCTGCTAACACGAGCGCGCCAACCTCATCAGCCGTTTCTCTAATATGCTCATAATTCCAATCTCGGCTGTAAGCCGATGCCCCACAAATAATTAATTTTGGCTTCTCTTTACGGGCCGTTTCGCGCAGTTTATCCCAATCAATAAGCCCTGTTGATTCTTCTACGCCATAAAACGAAGTGTTGTATAGTTTACCCGAAAAATTAACGGGCGAGCCGTGAGTTAAATGCCCACCGTGCGATAAATCAAATCCTAAAATTTTATCTGCGGCTTCGAGCACACCAAGCATAACTGCGGCATTGGCTTGTGCGCCCGAGTGAGGTTGCACATTTGCCCAAGAAGCCCCATATAATTCTTTTGCTCTGTCAATGGCTAACTGTTCTATTTCATCTACTATTTCGCAACCGCCATAATACCGTTTTTTAGGAAGCCCCTCTGCATATTTATTGGTGAGCACACTCCCCATTGCTTCCATTACCTGTGGTGAGGTAAAATTTTCGGAGGCAATTAGTTCAAGTCCTTTTTGTTGTCTTTCTCTTTCTTGCCCAATAAGGTTAAATATAGCTTCGTCTCGCTGCATAACTAGTAGAAATTAAAATTTTGGCAAATGTAGTGGTTCTCTTGCCGAAGCACCAATAATCAAACTATAAATAACAGAAAGCAAAATGTGAATTAATCGGGTTCAGATGATTTTAGCCAACTCAACATTATTCATCAATCACATCCTTAATTTCGTGCACTACATTATCTAATTTATGAGCCGATTCTTTTAACATCTGAATCATCGTTTCTTCGTCTTCTGCACTAATGTTTTTACCAAAAAGATTAATAAGACCAAGGATGCTTGCAATTGGGGCTCTCAATTTATGCGCATTCATAAACGCATATTTGTTCATTTTTTTATTTTTCACCTCCATTTCACGTGCAATCTCTTGTGCCCTTGAGTCGAGATTTTTGTTGAGTAGCGTTAGCTCTTTATTGAGCACATCGGTAGTCTTCGATTGTTTTTCAAGTTTATGTTTTTGAGATTCAACTAATCTGCTTTTTACTTCAAGTTCGGACAGGGCTATTTTTAATGATTTCCGCTGCTTATTTATGGCAACCAAGAGGTAAATAGCAACCAGTAAGGCAAAAATAGCTCCTGCTATAATGGCTACTTGGTACTTAATAGTATTGCTACTGCTATCGTGTTTTTGTTGAAGGAGACTGTTTTCCTTTTCCATCTTTTCAAGTTGGTAAACCATTTCAAATTCAGTTGCTTGTCTTGAAACAGATAGGTTGTAAATATTGTCTTTAAGGTTAGAATACAGAAGCAAATTATTAAAAGCCTGAGTGGTATCCCCTTCCTTCAAAGCTAATTGGTAAAGGTTTTTATAGGTTTCTAACTCTATATGTTCGTACCCGTATTTTTGAGCCATTGCAAGTGTTTTATCTAATTCTATTGCTGCCTCATTTAAATTATTTACAATTGTATGTAATCCCGATAAAAGAAGGTGAGCCTCAGCTAAGCGCAATGCATTATTAATCAAACCTGCAAAATAAATACTTTGCTCTATGTACACAATAGCCTCTTCATAATAACCTTGGTTTTTTTTGAGTTTCGCAAACAAATAATTCATAAATGAGGTCATTTTAATGTTTACGCTTTTTTCAGGCAATTTTTTGGCTAAATCGAGGTAGAAGCTGGCAGAGTCGTTAACATTCATATTAATAAATACCTGCGCTATATTTAAATTGTTTAATATGGTATTATCTGTTTTTGAATATGCCTTGATTAAATGTCGGGTCTTCCGTAAGTAGCGTAAAGAGTTTTTGTGATACTGCAATTTTTTATAGACCTCCGCAATGTTATTATAATTACTAATTATGCCGATAGTATCTTGTAACACTTCATAGCGTGTAAGTGCATTAAAGTACCATTTTAGCGAAAGGTTATACTTTGCAGAGGCCCAGTTTACACTTCCTTTTACCGATGCGGCTCTGGCAATAGCGACCGAATCCTTTTGATATAAAGCCATATTATAAGCTATATTACTCAGGCTATCTGCTTTTTTTAGGTCGCTAAAAATAAGCGTAAATGCCTTCTCATTTAATGCCATTAAGCTATCGTGGCTTATAACACCTTTGGCAGATTGCCCCAAAGCAGAAACTGCCACAAGAATTAATAAATGAGTATATAAAAAACGGAAAAATCTAGTCATAAATTAGGTTTGAAAAACAGTTGATTCTACTAGCTCGCTTATTAACTTTTTAATATTGCTAATATGTGTTGAGGTTACATTGGTTTGTCCAATAACTAACCTAATTGTAAACCAATCGTTCAATTTTGTATGTGTTAAATAGGCTTTGCCGGAGTCGTTTATTTGTTCTAAGAGTTGCTCACTTAATACATTCAGTTCTTCTTTTGTTTTGCTCAGGTCAGCAAATCTAAAACAAATGGTGTTTAAATCTACAGGTGCCATCAACTCCAATTGAGGAAATTCCTCTATCCATTTTTTAAAGTTTTGGCTTAACTGCAAATGCAACCGAATCTTTTTTTGCAGTTTTTCTACGCCAAAGTTTCTAATCACAAACCATAGTTTAAGCGCTCTAAATCGCCTGCCAAGTGGCACGCCCCAGTCTCTATAATTGGTTACTTGGCTGTCTTCTTTTGTTTTTAAATACTCAGGCGATTCGGCAAATGTATTAATAAGGGCGGCTTTATCTTTGACAAAATAGACCGAAGCATCAAAATTGGTAAACATCCATTTATGCGGATTAAAAACCAAAGAGTCGGCTTTTTCCAGTCCCTGTACCATCCATCGCATTTCGGGTAAAATAAGAGCCGTACCCGCTAAGGCTGCATCAATATGCAACCACAGTTTATGCTTCTCGGTTATTAAAGCAATTTTGGGCAAAGGGTCGATGGCGGTGGTGCCAGTGGTGCCAATAGCCGCAACCACCATTAAAGGAGTTAAACCATTGGTTACATCTTGTTGAATGCTCTTTTCTAACTCAATCGGGTTAAGAGCAAAGGTTTCATCCACAGCAATTTTTACCAAATTGTTTTTGCCCAACCCTGCAATGGCCATAGCCTTGTCAACCGATGAATGTGCTTGCTCGGAGCAATACACCCTCAGCTTATTATGGGTTATGCCTTCTTTGTTGGTGGTAAACCCACTTATTTTTTCGCGAGCTGTTAAAATAGCATTTAGGGTTGAGTCGGAAGCGCCATTTTGAATACTGCCTGTCCAATTACTTGGCAAAGCCATCATACTTTTAAACCACTCCATCATTTGCTCTTCCAACTCTGCTGCCGAGGGGGAGGTGTTCCAAATCATAGCTTGTACTCCAAGGGTGGCGGTAAGCATTTCGGCTAACACAGAGGGCTTGCTGCTGTTGCCGGGGAAGTAAGCATGAAAAGACGGGTGTTGCCAATGCGTAATTCCGGGCATAATAATTTTTTTAAAATCATTAAAAATAGCGTCCATTTCTTCTCCTGCTTGAGGTGGAGTACTTGGTAATTTCGCTTTAATTTCGCCTGGCTCAACCTGTGATTTAACAGGAAGTTGCTCTACGTTTTCCATGTAGTCGGCCATCCAATCTACTATTTCATGAGCCGATTTTCGGAAATGTTCATTGGTCATTTTTAGTTAATTTTTTTACCGATGGAGGAATAGCTAAATCAAATACTAAGTTAGGGTCTGCAACTTCTTTTTCATACCAGTGTTTTATCGGAACTACGCCCGCCCATAATTCTAGGTTATAATCATCTTCATCATCCACCGGAGGCCCCGTTCTTACCTTTGCCGAAGCCTCTGTAATGTCTAAGGCCAACACTTTAGTAATTTTTAGTTCCTTTTCATTTGTTGGGCGCACTTCTTTTGATCTTCCTTTGGCCATCTGTTCTAAAAGCATTTCAAAGGCATTTCTTTTCTCCTCTTCTTCTGTTACAATTCTTGGGGTGCCAAAAACCACCACTGAACGGTAATTTACAGAGTGATGAAAGGCTGAACGCGCCAGCACCAACCCATCTAAATGGGTTATTGTAAGGCTCATTTTTTTAAGGTCGGCAATTGATTGTAGCATTCGGTTGCCTGTGGCTCCATGCAAATAAATAGTTTCGCCCGACCTAGCATAAGCCATTGGAATAGTGATGGGTGTTTCATCAAAAACGTATGGCACATGGCATATAAAATGGCTGTCTAGTATGTTAAAAACTGTAGCCTTATCGTAGGAGGCTCTCTTGCTACCTCGTTTAACTTTTGATAATTTAGAGGGGTTGTAATTTGACATAACTTAATGCGCTTTTAAAGCTTAAAAATACTAGGATAAACTCAATCGAGTGTTGAGATGGTCTTATATTTACGCCATAATTAATAATTTGATTGCCATGATTAAAAAAGTAACTTTAATAATAGCCTTATTCATATCTTTTAATGCCATTAGTTGGGGATTAACAGGGCATAGAGTAGTTGGGGAAATTGCTCAAAAACACCTTAGCAACAAAGCCAAAAAGAATTTACAGCGTGTTTTTGGGCATCAAGGCTTAGCCCACAATGCCAATTGGATGGATTTTGTAAAATCTGAATCGAGTTATAACTATATGAAACCATGGCATTATTGTACCATACCCGATGGCAAAACCTATGCTGAAGCAGGTACACCCGAAGAAAAGGACATTATTTGGGCGATTACTAATTTTACGGGTCAGTTAAAATCTGATACATTAACATTAGATGAAGAGCGGCTTGCTTTAAGGGTACTTATTCATTTGGTGGGAGACATTCACCAACCCTTACACGTAGGTAATGGAGAAGATAGAGGCGGAAATGATGTAAAATTAAAGTTTTTTTGGCAAAGCTCAAACCTCCACCGAGTATGGGATTCGGGTATGATTGATGGAGAGAAATTAAGCTTTACGGAGTTTGCGAGCATGTTAGACCATAATACAAAGGGTGAAATTGAAAAGCTCCAAAACTCAACGCCATTAGATTGGGCAAACGAGTCGAAAGCCTTACGTGCATCGGTGTATGACACCAAAGGAAAAGACAATTTAACCTATCGCTATGTATATGACCACAAGGCACAAGTGCATAGAAGATTAAAAGAAGCAGGAGTTCGATTGGCGGGTGTGATAAATGAGATTTATAAGTAATGAGTCCACTCCTAAAACAAAAGTTATCAGGTTAAACCTTTTTGTCTTCTTTAAGTCTTACTACCAAACAAACACATAGCAAGATGAAAAAGTTAAATATAGGACACCTCTATTAATTGCTTGTACCCTCTGGCTTTTTCTGAGGTTTTTGATTGAGGCGTGGTTTCGAAGGCAGGCTGGTCGCCTGACTAGAAACCACAACGAAGAGCACGAGCCTCAGAAAAAGCCCCTTTGGGTTAGATTAAAGCACTTATCTGCTTCGTTATAATCGACAAAAAGGCAACCAGCCTTCTCTGTCGATTCTGCCTTGCATCTAAGCACTTTATTTCTAACAGAGGGCAAAATCAATTAATAGAGGTGTCCTATAGCAATCGCAATAATCGTATTCCTTTTAACGGGGGCAAGTTTCCAGTCCGAGGCTCAAGTAGTTGTTAGGGTTAAACCACAACATAGAGCAGTGGTTAAGCCTGTTAAAGCCAGGCCACATCACACATGGGTAAAAGGGCATTGGCGATGGAAGAAATCAACGCATTCGTATGTTTGGGTTAACGGGTATTATGTAAAAAATAGAAGAGGGTATAGGTACACGCAAGGCTATTGGGCTAGGGTGCCACATAGAGGTCATATTTGAGTCCACTCCGAAAACACCTAAAACCAATCCCGCCAACTGGCGGATGGGCATCTTTTCACCTTTTTCAATCCGTTGATACCCAGGCATCAACGAATCTCAAAAAATGAAAATCTACTCCAAAATAACTCTTTTTTGAAAATTGTCTGTTTTCGGAGTGGACTCATATTTGGAACCCGGGTTACTGGCGCAGAGGTTAACGCACCAATGCCTTCGGTAAATTTATTGCGTTGGATTCATTAAATGGGTTCAGCGCATTTATCAACATAATTTTTTTGTATTTAAAGAGGTCGGATGCTTTAATTTTTTTAGGTTTAACCACCTTTTTACTAATAAGCTGAGCGCGCATTATGCCTTCTAGCAAGGGAGTATCTGGGGTTAGCCAACCTCGCCCATCAAATAATAAAATATTGGCAATACTAGAGTCGGTTACAAGCCCATTTTTTATAATAATAATTTCATCTGCCTCGCCTTTTTGTGCAAATAGTTCGTCAATGGCACTTCTATCTTGGTATTTATGGGAGTACTCAATATCACTTTCAATTAATTTTAAGGTTTTTACCTTTTTGGGAATATAGGGTTCAAAGCTTACGCCATTAATTTTTTGGTCGTATAATATCCTGCACTTCCATTTCCCTTTTTGCACAAAATCTGGCAGTGGCGTTTTTTCGAGCGAAAGTTTATTGGTAGCATTAAATAAAATAGAACGGCTCTTATTTACTCTTAGCGTATGCCAAAATAAATTTTGCAATTTTCCATCAACGCAAGCAATGGTTTCAATTAAAAGGAACATACACTTTATCTAATAATTCTTGGTATTCTGTGCGGCTGTTACTTTGGGCTGTTACTCCTCCTCCGCTTCTAAATACAAATTCATCATTTTTTTGTTCAATATAACGAATTAATACACCACTGTCAAGTATTAAGCCGTCAAATATTCCAACTATTCCTGTAAAGTACCCCCTTTCGTTAGATTCAATCTTTTTTATAATTTCAACCGTTTTCTTTTTAGGAGCCCCAGAAATGGAGCCTGCGGGTAATAATGAAAATATAATATCACCTAGTTTTGATTGATATTTATTAGGCAGTTTTCCTTCTATTTTAGAAGATACTTGCAATAATTCTTTTCGAGAGGTTTTTACTTTTTCAACATACCGATAATTAGCCACCTTTACTTTCGTAGCCACTTTGCTTAAGTCATTTCTTATTAAATCAACAATGGTAGCATGCTCTGCTTCCTCTTTGGGGTTGTTTAGTAATAGGTGCTCGGCATTTAGCAAAGAGGCATCTATGGTGCCCTTCATCGGATAGCTTGAGATAACACCCTCCTTAATTTTTACAAAGGGTTCAGGAGAGAATACGACCAACTCGTTTTTTATTAATAATTTATAAGGAGCTTTGCTTCGGTAAAAGATGGATGCTAAATCGAGGTTAGTATGAAGTGGTGTTGGGAGTGTTAGGTTTAATAGATAGGAGTTGCCGTAATCCAGTTCACTTATTACTTTATCAAATGCCTTTTTGTACGTTTGAAACGGAACAGGTCTTGGCTCAAACGTAAATGGTTTTTTTACCGTTTGAGGGGGGGCATTTCTTTTTACTCCATTTATATCAAATGAAATAGCTTTTGGAAGCTCCTCTAGCAAGTAGAGTACGGGCTTTTGCAACTCAAAGTCTATCATAAAAAAGAAGGGCAACCCTTGCCCTCCCCATTTATTCATTAATTCTATTGCTTGGTGCTTGGTGTACATTTGGAGCAGACTCCGTTCAGAATATTTTCAGAACTAGGTAAATATTATATCTTTCCTTCCACCACTTTCATAATTTCCTCCTCCAAGGCAAGGGCTTGGGCAGCAAAAGCCTCTCCTTTAGAAACCAATGCGTTGGCCACTTCTTTATCGTCTAAGTCTCCTGCATTAATTTTTACGTTTAGCAAGGCTCCTCTAACGGCTGTTCTGGCACATAATGCGCCCACACCTGCATCGGTAACCGAGTTAGGGTTGCCAATTTCGGCCATGGCCTTCATCACTTCCATCGATTGTAGAGAAACCTCCACCACTTTTAAAGGCACTTCAGTAGCATATTTGGTGGCCTCTTGGATGGCTTGCTTTCGTGCGGCCTTTTCTTCATCGCTACCTTTGGGCAGGCCAAAAGCCCCCATAATTTTATTAAAAGCATTGGTGTCTTCGTCCACCAATGCAAGCAATTGTTTTTGGTAGCCCATTCCTTTTTCGGCCCAATCCGAAAACTCTTCCCACCGGTTGTCCCAGCCTCGTTTATGTGCCGATAAATTAGCCACCATTGTACCCAACGACACGCCTAAAACACCCACATAAGCGGCAATTGATCCGCCCCCAGGAGCAGGAGATTCTGAGGCCGTTTCATCTGCAAAGGCTTTTAAATCCATATCGATAAGCTTTGGTGCTTTATCTTCGATAAGGTACTCAATAATTCGCTCTCGAGGGTTAAATGGTTTTAGGTCATCAAGCCCCATCGACTTAATGGCAATTTTTATAATTTCTTCATCTGCAATGCCTAATGAGCGTTCTTGCTTTTTCAAAAAGTGTTTTCCTGCATCCAGCATTGCTTGTAATGGCACCAACCCAACCAATTCTGACCCTGTTACTCGTACCCCTCTGGCTTGTGCTTTTTTTAATGCTTCGTCAAAAGCAATATGCATTGGAGTAATGTTAATATTGGTAAGGTTTAGCGAGAGTTGCGCAATGCCATACTCTTCAATATACCAACCAATGCCTTTCACGGCTTTTAAGCTTCCCGGAGTACTCATTGGTTCTCCATTCTCATCTTTTATGATTTTGCCTGTAAGGGTTCCACCTTCTCTTTTTACTCGGCCACGCTCACGAATATCAAAGGCAATGGCATTTGCCTTTCGTGGAGAAGTAGTATTTAAATTTACATTATAAGCCACTAAAAAATCGCGCGCACTAATGGCGGTAACGCCTGTGGTTTTAGCTTTAACATATTCGGCAGGACCAAAATCAGGAGCCCAATGTGGATTAGTGAGTTTATCAGCTAAGCCTTCATACTCACCTGCACGGCAGTTGGCTAAGTTTTTTCGTTCTTCGGAGGCAGCTGCATTTTCGTAAAAGTAACCTGGAATGCCCAGTTCATCGCCCACACGTTTACCCAATTTATGGGCATACGTTACCGTTTCATCCATCGTAATATTGGCAATAGGTACCAGTGGGCATACATCGGTTGCGCCAAATCGTGGATGCTCACCCGCATGCTTGCTCATATCTATAAGCTCGGCTGCTTTTTTAATTAATAGAAATGCGGCCTCAATCACTTTTTCGGGCTCACCCACAAAAGTGATTACCGTACGATTGGTTGCCTTGCCAGGATCAACATCTAATAACTTAACCCCTTCTATGGTTTCCACTACATCTGTTATGGCTTTGATTTTTTGTTCATCACGGCCTTCACTAATATTAGGAACGCACTCTATTAATTGTTTGCTCATACTTACTTAAATTTAGGATAGCAAAAATAGCAAAGAGTTAGTTAGAGTTTTTAATTGTTCCTTTGAAATACGTAATTTAGCTATCTTAAAACCCTTAGGCTTATGAACAAATTGATTCTATTGCTTTTCTTATGTAGTTCAGTATCGCTTTTTGCGCAAGAAGAATTTTTGCATCGAAACATTAACCATGCTTCTAAAAACAATATTATACCCGCCATTAGTGGCAATGGAAAAACGATGATTTACCTTACAGATTATTCTAACTCTGGCGAAATGGTGATGGAAATGACCCATTATAAAGCAGGTCGATGGGATGACCCAAAAGAGATTTCGGTACTTAACCCAATGCGACTCAATAATGCCGGAGGCTATTTTTTAGACAATACCGGAGAAGCTATTTGGTTTTCATCTCGTAAACCCGATGGGCTTGGCGGTTATGATATTTGGGTGACCCAAAAAGGCGGTTCGAGTTGGGGACGAGCGAAAAACCCTGGCAAACCATTAAATACCAATATGGATGAGGGCGACCCTTCCATTAGCCCGGATAATCAAAAGCTTTATTTTATGCGGTGCAGCAGAATTGCGCCTAAAACAGCCAAAGGTTGCCAAATTTATGTAAGCGAAAGGAATAAAGGCCGAGGGCTGCCTTGGAAAGAAGCCGTAAAACTGCCTGATTACTTAAATGTAGGCAACACCCTATCTCCGCGTATATTAAGCGATAATAAAACCTTGGTGTTTGCCTCCGACCGACCAGGTGGAAAAGGAGGGTTAGACCTGTGGATGTCAACTTTAGAAGCAGGCGTGTGGAGCCAGCCAGTAAATGTTGATTTTGCAAATACTGTAGATGACGATCGCTATATGAGCATGTCGTTTAGAACGGATTACACTTATTTTACTCGCAAAAATAGCAGCGGGTTTAATGGCATTGTAAAAGCCAAAGTGCCTGAAAAGTTTAGACCCAAAGATGTAATTATGCTAATGGGTAAGGTGATGGATGACCAAGGAAACCCACATTCATTAGATATTAGAATTAATGATTTAGGAACCAGAAAATTGGTTTCACGGGTAATATCTGAGAAAGAAACAGGTGATTTTGTGGCAGTTTTAACCGAAGGAAGCACTTTTGAAATTACCTATGAAGATAGGTCGGGCAAATTAGCTTTTAAAACAGAAATTATTAATGTGGAGGAGTTGAGGAGTTCACGAAGGGAATACCCTATGGTGGAGTTGGTAACTGTAAAACCAGGGGCCACCTTTAATGTGGGAGGCATTGTATTTGATACGCTTTCAAGTACCATTACGGCTTCCTCAAATTTTGAAATGTTACGACTTGCACGACTGATGAAGCAACATAAAGACCTAACATTTAGTATTGATATTTATCAAGAAAGCTACCATCAAGATAGTATTCAACTTGATTGGTTGACGGAGGTAAAATATGATAGCATTAAGGTAATGTTACCTCCGATTGAAATCGATAGTATGGATAACACTCAAAAAGACTCCTTGCTCATGGAAATGAACGATTCGCTCGGTAACACCACCGTGGAAGACACGCTTATTGCCAACGATTATCAAGCTAGAATGAGCGGTGTAGATTCGATTGAAACCTGGGAAAAAGTTCCAGTATATCATAATGATAGAACCCCCCATTATGCCAAAACGCTTGTACAGCACCTTAAAACGAAAGGAATAGCTGAAGAAGCAATTTTAGTTAACGCCCTTGGGCTAATACCGGAAGACAAAAAGAACCGAGTAGTGTTTGTAAAAGGGGTTGCGGTAGTAGTTTCTATGGAATAACTGACATTTTCATTGCTTCTACCCAATTAAAAATATGGCAAAATAGAAAAATTAATTAGCCAACAAGAGCATTGGCACGTTATAAGCCTACTAATTGCACTGTTATGAAAACATTTTTTTAGTATCCCTTTTTGCGATACCCTCCTTTTCTCAAACTTTTATTAGGGTTCAGGTTACTACTCTTTCCTACAATAAAAAACAGGCTCATCCATAGGTAATGCGTATCGTTTTACTTCCTCTATGGGTAGTTTTTCAAAATACCTGTTTTCATCTACCTTAAAGCCAACAGACCGCAAACGGTCGGCATAGTCCTTGCCATACATACGCACGTGGTCACTTTGACCAAAGGCTCTTTCACGAGCTGTAGGGGATGTAATGGAAGAGTCTTCGTAAGTATTATCAAGCAAAGGATAGAAAAGGGGCACCTGTAAAATAGCAAAACCACCAGCCTTTAATACACGGTAAATTTCACTCATCGCCTTATAATCATCTTCTACGTGCTCCATTACATGGTTGCAAAAAACGACATCAAACTTAGCTTTTTCAAAAGGAATATTGTGCACATCTAATTTTACCTTGGCCAAAGGAGATTCAATATCTGCTGTAATGTATTTTTCTTGATGTATTTTTTCAAACCTTTCAATAAAACATATTTCAGGAGCTATGTGAAGAACGTCTAATTTATCCTTAAAAAAAGACGTTTCGTTTTTTAAAAACAACCACATCATACGATGGCGTTCCAAACTCAAACAATTGGGGCATAAGGCATTGCTCCTAGCTTTTCTACCGTAAGGCAAAAAAGTTCTAAAATTATGGTTGCATACAGGGCAATTAACTTTATTGCCTATATAAAAAACTGACACCATTTTTAGCCCCCAGTGGCTAAATAGCTGAAGGTGTTTGCGTGGTATGTATCGTATTAAAAAACTTATTATGTGCTTCATCCTACCTGTTCGTCATTCTTGCAAAGGCAGGAATGACGAACAAGCATACCCACATTAACAAGTTCCTCCCAAGTACTTGGGAGGAATGACGTTTTTTTGGAATGCAATATTAGTATAAATGAGGCAATTCAACCCGAATTATGCAATAGGGTTCGTGATGAGGTTTTAACCTAGATTGAGCAATTGAGGCTAAAACTTCACCGCATTCGCTAAAAGCTTTAGCGGTTGCGAAGCGACACGTGTGTGTTTTTAAAATACCGAACATCGATTAACAATTTTTGAAGTATTCATTTTATGCCACCGAATACAGGCATAGCAAAAAAACAAGTTGAAGTAAAAATACAGTTTGCCGCCTTGATTAAACTTGAAGGTGGCTGCAAATACAAAATGTAACCGCCTCCAAACAAAGCTGTTGCATTTTTAAGGGAGTATTGCATTAATTCTCGAAAGGAGGATGTTTTGAATATAACCCCATCATTTTGAATGGTATGAAAAATCTTAATGCTCGGAGTTGTATTTTTTGCACATAATTCTATCGAAAGTACGTTGGTAAGGTTAGAATGTTTTATTTTGCTTAAAATCACATCTATGAGCCTTAGGTTACTTTATTTATTATTGGTTGGTCTTTTAATTTCGAGTACTTTGCTTGCACAAGAACCAATGCCCAAAACTAACTCCATTGATGTAAATGCTAAGATTGATAAAAAGAAAGAACGACCAGATAAACCACGTTATAAAACAATTATTAAAAACGACACCAAGGGTATTTTATACGGCAATAAATGCTTTGAAGAATTTACGCAAAGCATAGGGTTTCAGTACGCAGTACAAAATAAAAAAAGTTCGGGTAGCCTTAATGGTCCTGCTCGTTTTTTTCATAATGCTGGCACAAAAACAGCGTTATTTTTTACAGCTTGGCCTTGGTGGAAACTGCGCGTAAATAAAAAGAAAAAGGACTGCCGTAAGCTCAGTGGCGATTTTGTTGGTTAGTGTTAAGTCGATCATACTTTAGCCAAACCAAACGTTGCCCTTTTTGTCCTATACCAACTGGCAAAGCAGGCTTCTTTGAAAAAGACCCCCTTGGTTAGCGGTCGTCTGTAAACTCTAGGAAACAAAAATCAAATGACACCAATCCCGATAATTATCAGCACAATAATTTCAAACCTACTAAGAGTTTGATTATTACACAAACTAACTTCGATTATTCTGTAAACCTGTCACTTAATGATTAAATCAATTCGCTCATACCCCTTTATAGAAGTTTTATCACGGCTGGGGCTCGTGATGATTTTATATACGATTACCCGCTTATTATTTTATTTGTTTAATCTAAATAGTTTTCATACCACGACACTATCTCAGCTTGCCGTTATTTTTTTAGGAGGTTTAAGGTTTGATTTATCAGCTATTCTGTATATAAATTCGCTGTATGCCATCTTAATGTTAGTTCCGGTAAACGGCAAAAACCACCCTGCTTACCGTGGAATAACAAACTACCTTTTTTACATTACAAACACAGTAGCACTGGCTTTTAACTGTATAGATTTTGCTTATTATAAATTTACATCTAAGCGAACAACCATAACCGTGTTTGAGGAGTTTGCCAATGAAGTAAACTTTTCTCAATTAGCCTATAATATGGCGGTTGACTATTTCTATATTATTATACTATTTCTATTGCTTGTGGCTGCGCTTATTGCTATCAGTAAAAAGTGGGCTACACCATTACAAAAAATCGAGTCCGTTAAAACTTTTCTTTTACAAGCTACCCTTTTCATACTCTATGCTGGCCTTTCAATACTGGGCATGCGAAGTGGATTGCCCCCCAAACAAGATTTTCCATTATCGCCCTCAGATGCAGGACAATATGTTAAAAATCCTGGAGATATTGTGTTAGTACAAAACACGCCATTTACCATGATGATGTCGCTAGACAAACCTGTTTTACCCAAAATAACCTATTTTGATAGTGCCACGGTAGAGCATGAATACCCTTTACTTAAAATACCACAAGATACTACCGCCTTTAAACCACTTAATGTTGTGTTATTATTAATTGAAAGTTTGGGGCGTGAGCCTGTTGGTGCTTTTAATAAAAACTTAGACGGTGGCAATTATACGGGTTATACACCTTTTCTTGATTCCCTTGCTAGCCATTCTCTTATTTTTGTTAACTCTTATGCTAACAGCCGTAGGTCTATCGAAGGTACTCCGGCAGCTCTGGCAAGTATTCCATCACTTCAAGAATCTTTTACGGTTTCTAATTACTCAGGAAACGAAATTAATACACTTGCAACTGAACTTAAAGGCAAAGGATACCATACCTCTTTTTTTCATGGCGCACCCAATGGTTCGTTAGGGCTTAACTCTTTTGTTGTACAGGCAGGGGTAGAGCATTATATTGGGTTAGATGAGTATGGGAATAACGATGACTATGATGGCGTTTGGGGAATTTGGGATCATTTGTTTCTACCCTATGCCATTAACACAATAGATGGGTTTAGTCAACCTTTTTTAAGTACTATATTTTCGGTTTCGTCACATCACCCACATAAAATACCAAAATCTATAGATGCACAAATCCCAGATGGTAAAATTAAAATGCACAAGAGCATTGGCTATGCAGATTATGCACTTCGCGAGCTATTTGCAACTGCAAAAACAAAAAGTTGGTACCAAAATACTCTTTTTATAATAACCGGAGATCATACGTGTACCTCCTACTACCCTGAGTATCAAACAGCCGTTGGAGCTTATACGGTTCCAATCATACTATTTCAACCGGGTAGTAATTTAGTTGGTGTTGATAGTACCGTGGTTCAGCAGATAGATATTATGCCAACTGTTCTAACCTATTTAAATTACGATAAGCCATACTTTGCGTTTGGCGAAGATATGCTTCATCCTACCGAAGATAAGTTTGCCATAAGCTATTATGGAAATGCTTATCAACTAATAATGGATGACTGGGTATTACAATATGATTTAAAAAAAGTGGTGGGCTTGTTTAACCTAAAGGAAGACCCAGTAATGGCCAACAACCTAGTAAACAAGAAACCTAAAATTCAGGAAAAAATGACCCTAAAAATCAAAGCGGTTATCCAACAATATAACAACCGAATGATTGATGATAGATTAACGGTAGAAACGTATTAAAAAAGACCTGAGACTATTAGAAAATAGTCTCAGGTCTAACATTTTTCCTAAAACTTAGCTGTAAATCCAATGCCTAAGGCTTGCCTGAATTGCACTCTGGGGCCAACGCTTTCTTTAATTCCATCCCCCGTATTATCTACCGGAATAGCAATATCCTGATCGTAAATTAAATTGGTTGTTAAGTTAGCTTCCAGAAACGAGTTTATCTTAAAATCAAGAATTAAATCCCAGTTTATATCCCAAACAGCTAAATCTTCATAATTGCCAAACATAGTGTAGAGGGTTGTAAAAGTTACATTTTTAACTATCTCCTTTTTGTAAAATAAGGAGGCAAATGCACCAAATTCTGCCCTAATATTAGAGGCAGAATCTACCCCATAAGCTCCTTGTGCCGCAAGAACATCGTCCATTACAAAGGTGGTTTTATTAGATACAGGACTTGCAGAAAAAACAAAATTATCATTGGGTTTAAACTCAACACCTACACTGGCAACCAAGTAGCCCGGTGCCATAAAAGTTGATATTACTACCGAGTCGTTTGGTAAATCGTAACCATTTACAAACTGTGTTCTAAAGTTAGCACTTAAGGTAGCATACCAAGGGCCTTTGAGTTCGTACCCTAAATTTGTGTTAAGTAAAATCTGATCATCCGTTTTATTTAGGGGGTCTTCGCCTTGTTTAGATATGCCATATCCTAAATGCACTATATTGTCCCATTTCCATTTATCTTTAGCATAATTGGCCGTAAAATCAAAGGTGGTATTCCAAGCCAATGAGTTTTGCCCACCAGCAGTCCAATTGGTAAGTGCCACTTGGTTAAATTTAAAACCAAAAGCTCCCCCTACTCTCCAAATGGTGTCTTTTGCTACCGTAGTAGTATCGGTACTCTGAGCCATTGCTATGGTACTTATGCCTATAGCAACAACGATTAGATGTATTTTTTTTAACATATTGATGGTATTAATTATTTAATATTATTCACATGAACATCCATTTGTGGAAATGGAATGCCTATTCCTTCTTTTTCAAATGTTGTGTAAACATTTTCGTTCATATCAAAAAACACATCCCAATAATCGGCAGCATTTACCCAAACTCTTACCGTAAAGTTTACCGAGCTATCTGCCAGTTCGCCTACTTTTATAAAAGGTTCAGGGTCTTTTAAAATGCGTTGGTCCGCCCCAATAAGCCTGTCAATAACCCCTCTAACTTTTTCAATGTCTTCGCCATACGAAACCCCAACTACCCAATCAACCCTACGGTTAGCTTGGGTGCTGTAATTAATCATAGAGCCATTTGAGAGTCCTCCATTTGGAATAATGATGGTTTTGTTATCTGGAGTAGTTAAAATAGTTACAAAAATTTGTATTTCTTTTACTGCACCGGTATAGCCTTGGGCTTCAATCACATCGCCTACTTTAAATGGTTTAAAAACAAGAATCATTACTCCACCGGCAAAGTTTTGTAAGGTACCCGAAAGGGCCATGCCAACTGCCAAACCAAGCGCACCCAGTATGGCAATAAACGATGTCATTTCAATGCCCATCATGCCCATGATACTAATTACAAGCATTACTTTTAACAGAGACCCAAACAGGCTTTTCATAAAAGGCCTAAGCGAATCATCAACATTGGATTTTACCAGTATGCGGTCGATTGCTTTGGTAATTATTTTAATAACCCAAAGGCCAATAATAAGAACAACTATGGCTCCAATAAGCTTTGGCCCATAATCCATAATAAAGTCCATAGCAAGGCCCTTATACTTTAATGCGTCAGATGTAATTTCTTCAGAATTCATAACTATTTATTTTTTTTTTCAAACTTATAACTTTAAAAGAAGAAATAAAATTGTTGCAACTTTGATTGGCAACTATTGTTATCTACAATAAAATTAATATAAGTAATGGAAAACATAAATTGGTGGGGCTTTCTTCTCCTAGTTGTGCTTGCGGTAGTGGCTAACTGGGTTCGTAAAAAGTATAAATAGCTTGTACAAAACATCGATGTTTGGTTTAGCGGGTGAGCTTTATAACCAAACCAATATAATAATATGCGTAAGCACCAAGGCCAACAAGTATATGGTAGAAAGACATAAGAAGGTGGGGTTATTCCCATATTTTTCTTACTTTCAGGGTTAACTTTAATAACAACCCATGTTTAGTATCCGCATACGCCCTCGCATTAGAGAGTTTACCAACCTCTCGCAAGAAGTAGTGATTGATAAATTTAAAAATATTATCAACTCAAAAAAATACCCCTTTCAAGCTAAAATAATCGAACATCATTTAGTGGTAAAAAACTATAACGATAAGCAGGCATTTTGGTCGCCCGAAATGACGTTGGAAGTAGTAGAAAACCCAATGAAAGGCGATGAGTTTGCCAGCCACCAAGAGCCTACGTTGGTTCGTGGTTATATAAGTCCTAAACCTGCTATTTGGACCTTTTTTGTTTTTGCCTATATTGGGTTAGGGCTTGCTTGCTTAAGTTTTGTTGTGTATGGCACTTCGCAAATGATGCTTAATCAGCCTACAAGCTTAATATGGTACGCCCTTGGCTGCGCAGTAGGAATCTTAGCTGTGTTTATTGCCTCGCAAATAGGGCAACGGTTGGGAGAAGACCAGACAGAATTGCTACTAAAATTTGTGAGAGAAGGCATGAATTAGTGTTCATCTATAAATTCCAATAAACAAAAATTAAAGAGTAGCATTTGTGAAAAATTAAACAGTAAAATATGAGAAAAGAATAGGAAATAGAATTGAGTTTAAGTGCTTTGAATGATTACTTACAGTTATTATTATAATCCATTGCAGTTTCTATTATTTGCTCGTCAGTTATCGAAAAGTCTTTCATGTTTTCAACTTTAGTATAAACCTCCGAACAATCACTAACCAGTTCTAGGAGCTTGGCTCTTGTACGTAGTTTATCATCTCCTTTTTTAAGAAGAAATTTACCCAATGTATTCCCATCAGCATCAGCATAAGTGTGCTGTAGCACGTTGATTTTTCCTGTAAGTATTTTTAGCATAAAATAGTATTTAGGAGGTGCGGCTAGACTTGCAGCAGAAGCATTAACTATATCAACATTTTTATATTTATGAGCCTCAAAATAATAATTTCCAACATTAAAAGCTGTTAATTTCGATGCCTTATAGACTTCTTTACTTTTTTTATTGCCCTCTAGGTCATAAGTAATAATTTTTGTGCTGCTCATAATACTTATAAGCTTAGGAATTGTATCTCCATCTTGCGTTAGTATATAGCCAATGTTTTTAACATCTGGAGATAAACTTATGTCTGCATCCTGAGAGTTAGCAGAGAAGGCATTTAAAAGTATCGCAGTAATTAGGACTGACAATTTCATAGAATTCGTATTTATTTAATATTAAGGCAAGTAACAAAAATATATGTCAACATGCAAATTTGAATGGGCTCAATCGCAGTTATTATAACAGATGCTAACATCAACTGGTCTTCCTCAAGAAGAACAAGTATGTGGTTATTAACCGATATGTTTTTAGAAACAAAGCCAATCGAAGAAACAGGCATAAAATTATTTAGAAACAATGGATTAAAATGAAAAACCAAACAAGAGAAATAGCACAATTGTAAGTAATTGTTTCAAATGGCATTAAATGTTAGTTATGCTTATAAAAAAGACACTTCTTTGAAAGGTTTCAAAGTGAATTAGGTAAATTTATCATTAATATGTGAAACCTTTATGGTTTCCTTTTTTAAGTCAATACATTCATCTTAATGTAATAGCGCAATATAGACAATGACAGCTAAGAAAAAAGAGAAGAAAATATTTGTGCTAGACACAAGTGTAATTTTATACGAACACAATTCCATCTTAAATTTTGAGGAGCATGATGTGGGTATTCCGATTACAGTTTTGGAGGAGTTAGACACCTTTAAAAAAGGAAACGACACGCGTAATTATGAAGCTCGGGAGTTTACAAGGCTATTAGATAAACTTTCGAAAGAGTATGGCTTACAAGACTGGATTCCACTAAATGGCTCCGCTAAAAAAGGGGTATTTAAAGTGTTAATGTCATCGGAGAGTACTGTAAATGCGAGTGAAATTTTTGGAGAAGACAAACCCGACCATCGCATACTTAATGCTGCTTTACAGTTGCAAGAAGAGGAACCTTTAAAAAAGGTAATTCTTGTAACTAAGGATATTAATTTAAGGTTAAAGGCAAAATCGTTAAACTTAACAGCCGAAGATTACACCACAGGCAAAATTAAAAATGTAAGCTCGCTTTACACGGGCAAAAGCACCCACCAAAAGGTAAATACAGCGCTAATCAATCAAATTTATGAAACCAAGGGTGTTGCCCAAGATAAGCTTTTGCCTAAACATACCCTGAAAGACAACGAATACCTCATTCTTAAAAATGGAAAAAAATCTGTTTTGGCCTATAAAAACCCCATTGATAATTTAATTGAACGGGTTGATAAACGCACAGTTTATGGTATAAAACCAAGAAATGCAGAACAGGCGTTTGCCATTAATGCCATTTTAAATACAGATATAAAATTAGTAACCATTAGTGGTGTTGCCGGTACTGGTAAAACATTGATAGCCCTAGCTGCTGCTATGGAGCAAAAAAAAGAGTTTAAACAAATTTATTTGGCTCGCCCCATTGTGCCATTGAGCAATAAAGACATTGGTTATTTGCCCGGTGATTTTAAAACGAAGGTTAACCCATATATGGAGCCCCTTTGGGACAATCTAAAATTTATTCAGAACCAATGGAATGAAACCGACAAGGAGTATGGTAAAATTACGGATATGGTAAATCAAGAAAAACTTGTGATTACGCCTTTGGCGTTTATTAGAGGCCGTAGTTTTTCAAATATTATTTTTATTGTGGATGAAGCCCAAAATCTTACTCCTCACGAAGTAAAAACCATTATTACCCGTGCAGGCGAAAACTGCAAAATTATTTTAACAGGCGATGTAAATCAAATAGACACCCCTTATTTAGATTCTCAAAGTAATGGGCTTTCTTATTTAATTGATAGGGTAGGTAGCCACCCACTGTATGCGCATATTACGCTCGAAAAGGGGGAGCGCTCCGAATTGGCTAATTTAGCCAATGAGTTGTTATAGCCTATCCATTACATTGTCCACAATTTTAGGAGCCTTTATGCGGTAGCCCACAAAAAGCCTAAACTCCCCTAGTGCATTACCCAGTGCCAAATTTGAGGGTAATATAATTTGATTATTATCTAAAATTAGATAAGCTCCGGAGTACCAACGTTTAGAATTATAGCCAACACCTGCTCGCACCATTAGCTTAAAGTTAGCCGTAAACCGAGGGTTGTATGCACCAGCTTCGCTATAAACCGTGCCGATGGCATACGTAATGCCCGGCAAAAGAGAAGCAGAAGCGTAAAACTTTTTATACACATAGGTGTATGAGTACCCAAACAACTGCCCAACCAAAGCCAAATTAAAGCTGTTTATTTGTGCTTCAGGGCTAAAGGTAGCATCTACAATGCTCGAGTCGGCTCTTAGGTGGTAAAAATAAAGTGAAGAAACCGCCATAAAAGACCCAGCACTTTTTTTTAACTCTCCATCTAACACAAAAATTACTTTAGGCGAATATTTTTTCCAATTAAACGGAATGGTATAATTAAACCCCCAGCTTACGGTTGAAATATCTGATCGTATTGGATATGATGGTGCATCGGGCGACCAGTCTGGAATAACCTCTGTGACATTTGAAACATAATAGCTTTTATACCTTCGTAAATAACCATCAATTACATGCCGTCTTAAGTACGCACTACCCTTTAAATTAAACTCATCGGTTTTACCAAAAATATCCGTATCGGGCTGTGTAAATGCAGGGTTTAATGCTAAATCAACAGCAAGCCATTTATAGGTAATTCCTATGCCAAAGCCATAGTGTTCATTGGCTTTATACACATATTTTTTATTTGTAATGGTATTTTTAAGCACAAACCGATCGAACCTTTTAGGTATCACAAGCCGCAATGCTAGTTTAGAATTATAGCTTTCAATATAATTAGTATCATATTCATAGACCTCTATTTTTGAAATGTGAATTCCCTCATTTTGAGCACTTATGTATTGCGAAATAGCTATAAAGCCTACTAGAAAAACGAACCTAATTACATGCATAAAAAATTATTAGCCCCACAAAGGTATTATTTATTTAAAAGTGTTATTATTTGTAACTATTCAGCCGAAAAAACATTGCCACGAAGAAGGGTAATAAAGAAACCGAATAGCCAAAATACTTTCATAAAAAAGCCTCAACGATGGTTTTTGCTCTCCATAAAACACTTTTAGCAACAATCCTTCGGCTTTGCGGTTTAGCTGTACTTTTACCAGCTCTTGGCTTTTTTAAAGTTTTTTATTGTTTAATAATTATAATTTAAACCCTAAAATTACTAATTTTATGTGGATTGGGTATCCTTCCCCGTAGGTGTTTGGTTCAACAAAGAACATTATACACTCTTTCCTTTTTAGACTGCTGATGCCAATTCCTTACAACACCTTGGTTTATCTGCTATTGCTGCTCATAAACAATGGTTTACTTATTTTAAACGAATCGTTTATAAGCGAAAAGTTATTCTTTTGCGAGGCTCACTTACACCTAAATTGAGTGATTCGTTACAGCGATAAGCCGGCTGGCTAGCAAGGCATTAATGTGCTGAGTTAAAGAGGCTTCAAAAACCTCTTAGCACCAGCCAAAAGGCAGACAGGCTTTCTCATCTTTACTGAATCGCTCAATCTAGGTTATATTCAACTTTTACAACTAGCCATTTGCCCAGCCCTCTCTATCTAAACTTCGGTACTGAATGGCCTCGGCCAAATGCTCCACTTTTATGTCTTCCGAGTTTGCTAAATCAGCAATGGTGCGGGCTACTTTTAAAATACGATCATAAGCACGGGCAGAAAGGCCAAGTTTTTCCATGGCGGTTTTAAGCAAAACTTTTCCTGCTGAGTTTATTTCGCACACTTCTTTTACTTGCTGCGAATGCATTAAGGCATTGGAGTGCACGTCTCCCAACTCTTTAAACCGATTAGTTTGGATGGTTCGCGCTTTGATAACGCGCCCACGAATTACTTCGCTCGATTCGGATTTTACATTGCCCGTCATTTGATCGAATGAAACGGGCGTAACTTCTACGTGAATATCAATGCGATCGAGCAAGGGGCCGCTTACTTTGTTTAAGTATTTTTGAACAATGCCCGGTCCACACACACATTCTTTGTCGGGGTGGTTATAATACCCGCAAGGGCAGGGATTCATACTGGCCAGCAACATAAAATTGGCCGGAAAATCTAAGGAAATTTTGGCACGAGAAATGGTTACTTTTCGGTCTTCCATGGGTTGGCGCATTACTTCTAATGCGGTACGCTTAAACTCTGGCAGTTCATCTAAAAATAACACGCCATTATGCGCCAACGAAATTTCTCCGGGCGATGGAAACCCTCCGCCTCCAACTAATGCCACGTCTGAAATGGTGTGATGAGGACTACGGTACGGCCTGGTGGTCATTAATGCGGCATTATCGCCTAACCGACCAGCGACAGAATGAATTTTGGTGGTTTCTAATGCTTCGTGTAAGGAGAGGGGAGGTAAAATGGAGGGCAGCCTTTTGGCCAACATCGTTTTGCCTGCCCCTGGAGGACCTATCAAAATTACATTATGGCTCCCAGCTGCAGCTATTTCTAAAGCGCGTTTAATATTTTCTTGCCCTTGTACATCGCTAAAATCAGATTCGTAATTATTAAGCTCCGACATAAACATATCTCGGGTATCCATTTCAACTGGCTCGATTTCCAAATTACCATCCAAAAAATCAATAGCCTCCTTTATATTAGCTACGCCTATTACCTCCAAATCGTTTACTATGGCGGCTTCGGTGGTATTTTGCATAGGTAGCATTATGCCTTTAAACCCTTGCTTGCGGGCATCAATGGCAATGGGCAAAACCCCTTTGATGGGGCGCAACACTCCATCCAGAGCAAGCTCACCCATAATTAAATACTTTTCTATTGCTGGTGCTTCTATTTGACCTGATGCTTTAAGTACACCTAAGCCAATGGGCAAGTCGTAGGCAGAGCCTTCTTTTTTAACATCGGCAGGTGCCATATTAACCACCACTTTTTGCCGAGGGAAAAAATATCCGTAGTGCTTAATGGCAGACTCTATCCGGTGAGCGCTTTCTTTTACCGCATTATCGGGCAGGCCGCTCATCCACACCTTAGTGCCTTGCAACACATTAACTTCAATATCTATTTGGGTAGCTTCTACCCCATAAACGGCACTACCAAAAGTTTTGGAAAGCATTATTCGGTGTCAGGGCTAGAGGTTTCCTCTGCAGAACCTATCTCTTGTCTAGGTTCTGTTTGAGGGCTAGTTTTTAGTGCAGGCAAATCTTTAGAGGATTTGGCTTCTTGCATATCAAACAGCTTTGCCTTGAGCTCATTTTTATCTTGCTCAAGCCGAGCAATTTGTTTTTTCTTTTTCCTTCCATCCAATTGGTACACCATAAAACTGAGTATAAAAAGAACAATACCAATAAGCGAAAAATAAAGCATATATGGAATATAGCTTTGCATTTCCATTAAAAAACTGAGGTTATCTTGGTTTTTATGGGTAAGGTAAGAGCTGCCTAGTTGAACTAACATAAAAATGGCAAAGGCAATCCAAATTGTTTTTCGTAAGGTGCTCATATCAGTTTTTTTAAAGGGTATTCAAGATAAAAAGAATTTGTGAGCAAAGCAAGTTTGACGATTTAAAAAAAACCTGTTCTTCTTAGCCTGCATTATAAACGATAGAGGTAGGCATTTATATACATACACCAATAGCGATAAATATGTCAATATGGAATATTAAGGTACAAAATTTTTCAATTCCATAACTTAACCATATGTACGGATTCCTGCCTACGCAGGAATGACGGCTATAAAATTTGAGTGTTACCATTAAGTAAGAAAAACACCTAAATTAAATATGTACGTAAATGCCTACCTCTAATAAACGATATATACTTAAATCAACAGGGCTAATATCAAAATCTTAATGATTTGATGATTAGGTAATTGTATTTTTTGTGTGTTATGGTGTTCATATAACAGTTTAAAAAATTAATCTTTCTCCTGCTTTTACAATTTGGCTAATTATGGGTGTATCACTATTAAACTCTTCTTTAGTAAAAGAGGGTGGCTGCTAATTCATTTTCTGTTCTTCAAATTGGCGAGGCTACACCTCTTCCTTATAAAAATCAGCTACCTCCGTTTTATATTTTGCCAAAATGTTTTTGCGTTTAAGTTTTAAGGTGGGTGTCAGTTCGCCTCCTTCAATACTCCAAGCCTCTGCCATTAAGGTGTATTTTTTTACCTGTTCGTAATTAGCAAATTCCTTGTTGTAATGAGCCATTTCTTTATCAAACTTTGCCCTTACTTTTTCGCTCTTAAGCATTTCTTCAATAGTGGCACACGAAGAATGGTGGATTTTACACCATTCAGCTACAGATTCATAATCGGGTACAATTAATGCCGCTGGGTGTTTTTGGGACTCGCCCACCACCATAATTTGCTCGATGTACATACTCTCCTTAAACTTATTTTCCATTTGCTGCGGAGCAATGTATTTGCCGCCCGAGGTTTTAAATATTTCTTTTTTACGATCAGTAATTTTTAAGAATCCATCTTTATACTCGCCAATATCGCCCGTGTTAAACCAGCCATCTTTTAATACTTCGGCTGTTTGCTCAGGCAACTTATAATAGCCTTGCATAATGCCTGGCCCGGCAACTTGGATTTCCCCATCATCGGCAATTCGAACTTTTACATCTTTTAATAAAGGACCTACGCACCCAAGTCGATATCCGCCTGGTTCAATTTTTGAAAAGCTAATGCCTGGTGATGTTTCGGTTAATCCGTATGCTTCGAGCAAAGGAATTTGTGCTGCCCAAAATACACGCGCCAGCCTTGGTTGCAAAGCGGCAGCTCCAGATATAATAAAAAGAATATTGCCTCCAAGTGCTTCGCGCCATTTGCTAAATATAAGTTTGTTTGCCAGTTTTAGTTGTTTATTATACCACCAGCCATTGTCTTTATTAGGGTCATATTTTTCTCCTAGTTTTAGTGCCCAAAAAAACAGGTTCTTTTTAACTCCAGTTAAGTCATAGCCTTTTTTAACAATTTTATCATATACTTTTTCGAGCAAGCGAGGCACCGTTGCAAAGTAATGAGGCTTAATTTCTTTCATTGCTTCGCCAATGGTTTCAATAGAAGTAAAATAGACTTCAACCCCTAAGCGCATATGAGTGTAACTGGCGGTACGCTCAAAAATGTGGCAAAGTGGTAAAAAGCTTAGTGCTCTATAGCCTGATTCGATTGCATTAAAACGCTCTGCAACACCTTCAGAATTACTTAAAATGTTTCGATGGGTAAGCATCACCCCTTTCGGAAACCCCGTAGTTCCACTAGTGTAAATAATGGTTGCTAAATCATCGGGTTTAATTGCGGCTTTTCGCTTTTCAATTTCCTCGGCTTCCGATTCATAATCTGTTTGAATTGATGACCAATGATTAGCATCATCAACTTTATCAAATGTATAAATGGCTTCGCAAGTTGGGGTATCTACAATTGCTTCAGAAACTTTATCAAAAAGATCTTTGCCTTCTACAAATGCTAATTTAGCACCCGATTGTTCTATGGTATAATAATAATCTTTAACTGTAATGTTAGGATAAAGCGGAATACTGATGGCTCCAATCTGCTCTATTGCCATATCCACAAAAATCCATTCTGGGCGGTTAAAAGAAACCAGTGCCACTTTATCTCCAGGCTTAATTCCTTTTTTTATAAGCCCTGCACTAAGTTTATTGGCTTCATCAATTACATCTTGTGTAGAATATGATTTCCATTCGTTTCCGTTTTTTATACTAAGGCATTTATCGGTTGGGTAATTTTCCAACTGATAGGGTATAACATCAAATAATCGGGTAATTTCCATAGGTTAAGTTTTTTTGGTTCGTAAACAACGGAACTTTAAATTGTTGTTCTCAACAAAATTTAGCTCCAGAAAGAAATTGCCTCAATCTACAAAAAAAATTTGATGATAGATTTTAAGAACGCAGATAATTACCAAAAAAGGTGTTTTGTATGAACCCTGTTAATCCTAACTTTAACAAAACTACCTTATAAATGGAGTTTTTAATGATTTGTGGTGAGTAGTATTAATCGGGTTTAGGTTTTTAGCTCGAGGGTTCAAAATCGCCACGAAGAATCCGAAACTGTTTTCGCGCCTCGGCTACATACACACTACCGGGATATTCTTTTAGCAGACGCACATAGAGTTCTTGTGCCTTTTCATAATTATGCAAATTATTGTGGTAAAGGCTGGCTTGTAAAAACAACGCTTTATCGGCTAGCACACCCATTGGAAAATTGTTTACAATTTGAGCATAATTAGTTGCTGCACCATTAAAATCGCCACTCTTTTTAAGCTCAGTTGCTTTTAGCATTATAAAGTTGTCTTCTAAACTTTGCCCTTTAAAATAATTAATCACCGTATCAATCGTTGCTAATACTTGCTCGTTTTTATGTTGGTATAATAATAATTCTATGGCAGCATACGTTTTTAATGCAGCATGAGTGCTATCAAATACGGTGTTTTCTTTAATAAAAATACTAAGGTCGAGGGCATCGTTGGCAATTTCTCTACTAGTGGCCAATTTTAAAATATCTAATATTGCCTGTGCTAACTCAAACTCGCCTTGGTAATAGGCAAGTTTTGCTCGCTTTATTTTAGCCTTATAACCAATGGGCGTTTCTTTCATGGTTTTATCCACTTGGGCATAAAGCAAAGTCGATTCCCACGGTTCTTCATTTAATAAATAAATATCTGCCAAGGTGAGTTTGGCCTCCGATTTTAATTGTGAATTTACTCGTGGGTTTTCTATTAATTGCTGTAAGGATATAATTGCTTCTGCTTTTCTATTAAGATAATATCCTTCAATTAATGCGAGTTGAAGCTGCGCTTTGTAAGCCAATTTATTGGTAGGATATTGCCCAATGTAATTTTTATACAACTTGGTTAGTTGCAATAACGATTCTTCGCTTACAGGGTAGGTGTTTTTAATTTGTTCTTCTTTGGTGGTAATATTCCACAGTTCTGCTTTAATACCAATATTACTGCCAGGATAAGTGGCCATAATGTAGGCGTAAATTTTTTGAGCCGAACTATAATCTTGATTAGATAAAGCCATTTTTCCAATTTCTAATAGCGGTTTTCCTCCCTGCAACAAACGCCTATCGAGGGCACGTGCCTGAATAAAAGCACTCCCAAAATTTTTGTTTTGAATGTTAGCCCAAATAAGCAATTCTATGTATACACTATTTTCAGGGTCGTCTTGTATTTTGCTAAAAAGATAGCTTTCTAAGTTCTGAATGTCTGCTGGTTTTGTTAGCGTTACTTGCAACGAATTTTTTACATACCTTACATTCGTTGGATTGGTGTTGGCAAATAAAATATACTCTTCAATCATCAATTGTTTTTTATTTATATACCTATAAATATTGGCAAGGTCTAAGGCAAATAATGCAGGGTCTCCAGATTTTTCTCTGGCCAAAATTAACACAGCAACAGCCTCGTTTCGCTCTCCTTTTTGAAGATAATACTGAGCAGCCTTGCGTGAGGTAAAAGGGTCTTCCGAAAATTGCTTTCTTAAACTTTCGAAATATTGCTTTTTTCTAGCCTCTCCTTTTTCAGCAAGAATTAAGCTGCCTTTATCAATTTTATAATGCGTGTTTTTTGGATATGCTCTACTAATTTTAGTAATGTATTTATTCGCTTTTTGAAACTCATTTAATTGGATAAGTAGCGAAAAATATTGTGTATGAATAATTGCCCAGTTTGATTGGTTTTTTGCTAATTTATTATAGGTATCCAAGGCTTTATCTAATTCGCCATTGGCATAGTATTGCTGCGCTAAATTAATGCTTGTTTTTTGTGCTATTACTTTGGTATTTAAGGTAATAAATATGCCTATTAAAATAATTTGAAAAAATGACTTCATAATTTAATCGCAGGGCTATTACCCTTTTGGTTTAATTCCCTAACCTTTACGGAATTTTATTAACGAATATAAAACGTTACTGGGTTATCCACGTATTTATTCAACTATATATTATTATTATATATATATAAATATCTATTATTAATTATTAGCTATGTGAATTTGTGCATAAGTTTTTATGCTACTATTTTATTAAATCAATTGTTTATAAATATACCCGTTTTTGTGGATTACTCTATTTTATAAAACAGTTAATTTATTGAAAATCAATTTATTAATTTTATCCATAAGTTATACACTTTTGGTTGTGTTGAAAACTTTTTGGTGATTAACTGTTTATTAAATCTTTATAACTTAGTACTTACCAAAGTTAATTACAGTGGTGGTGCTAACATATCTAAAATATGCAGTGTTTTTAAAGTGGCTGTTTATAACTTGTAGTTTGTTAACAGTTAGTTTTGTAGTTATCCACAGTTAAAAAGTAAGATCAAAGTTAACTATCCAGTTAGCTCTTAGGCTTGTTTTGCTAATACCTTCTTCGTTTTTATAGATGATAATTGGCTCTGGTAATTGGTTTAGTAAAATATTACCTGCATCCCATTTTCCATTTTTATTACTATCAATTAATATTCGAATGAGGTAATCACCAGGAATTACATTTGTAAATTTATATTTATCAGCTTGAGGAATTTCGTTTATTACCTTAAAGTTTTCATCTATTAATTGAATAAAATAATGGGTGTAGGAGGTATTAATTTCTCCCATAAGAATACCAAAATCTTTGGCGTATTTAGGTTTTAAGTTATCTGTGAGTAATTTGGAAGAATCTGACTCAACGGATTGGAAACTTGCTGCTGCTATTTGCAATGCATACGTGAGATTTTTGCTGCTACTTTGTGTGTTTTTAGGTTCAGCTACTTTTGCTTTGTCTTTTAAGTTAGCAGCAGAAAGAGAAACTCTATCGGATCCTCTACCTCTACTGGCAGACCTATCCACATCATCATTAACATGTATGGAATCTAAATAAGGTTGTGGTAAATAATTACTAAATTCAAATAGCGTATTAGTTGGGTTAATGGTAATGTTCCACGTGGAGTCGAATGGTATGGTAGTCAGGGTATCGACCTTTATATAAATGCTATCTTTATAAATAAACTTACTGGGTTTAGAGGTGCTAATGTTAAATGAAATTTTTCGTGTTTCAGGAAATACAGTTACTTCACTAAGTTTAGTATCGTAGGTATCGTACTTTCGTTCGCTGGCTGGGAATTTTAAATAGAAAGTATCAATGACTGAGGAGTTGAGTGAATCGGTCATTGACAATTTAACCAATAAACTGTCTTTGATGTTAAAGGTATTATATACGTTTATTTCTTTATGCTCTTTATCTAAGGTGTACCAAAGTGTGCTGTCGTTAGCAGCTTTAAGGGTTACACTTGTTAAATATTTACTGGCAACGGCTATAAAATATTGACCACTGTTTCTGGTTCTTTTAAGCTGCAAGGTGTCTATATTTAGTGAGTGTAATTTTAAGGTATCGGCTATCATTGTTGAATCGAGCCGGATAGGGTGTTCTAAAAAAGCATAAGCCTCCCTGCCAGACTCACAAATTAAATTATTATTGCTATCTTCAAGTGCATTAAGTACGTATGTATCAGGTTTTAAATTTCTGAAAAGATAATCACCTTTTTCATCGGTTTGTGCTAAATAATAAGGAGGACTGTTAAATAAATTTAATGTGTCGTTGGCCTTGTATAAGCCAACCATTAATTCTTCTACTGGTTTCTCTGTAAAAAGCTCGTTAATATTGCCGCTAAGTTCGAGGGTATCAAGTATAGGACCTGTACTAAAAGCCAGTACCATATCAACAGCCGGGTTGGCTTCGGTTATATCAACAAGCGATTTTCTAAAATTAAAGGTATATGTGGTAGCAGAATCTAAGGACTCCTCCAGTGTTAGAATAATAGTATTCTTTTTGGTTTTGTACTCGTAATCAAAATCTATTCTTGGGGTAATCAGCAATTCTTTTTTGATGTTTTTAGTTACTACTAATTCATCAAAGAGTAACGTAATTTCTCTAGTTCTTACATTGGTGTTTCCATCTTTAGGAATGGAAGCAATTAACTTTGGTGGAGTCTCATCTTTAGGGCCACCTGTTGGCGGCACTCGGTTGGCACAAGCACTCCAAATTAACAAAATGGCAATTGCAGTGAGTAATCTATACATTGGTATGTTTTAATACATAAATAAGGCTTGAGTATTCCATCTTTTTATTTGCGTAACTATTTGATTTTAAACCATTTAAAAAAGAATTTATAGGTTTGGTTTGGTTATGTTTATGTTTATTGCTCAATAAGCTTACGTAAAATGAATCTAATTTCATAGGATGGATAGACTCTACACTAAAACTATGCCTATCTGCTAATTTTGTTAATGTTTTTTTTGTAAAGTGATATAAATGGCGGGGTACATCATAAGCGGCCCAATATTTATCATACATTTTGGCATCGTAAGCGTTTGGATTAGGTACGGCAATAACCAAACGCCCATTTTCGGCAAGGTGGTTTTTTAGCCAATCAACTACTTCATTTAGATTTGGTATATGTTCTAATACATGCCATAAAGTAATAACATCAAACTTGCTTTTGATAGTAGTAGTGGATGAAAAAATAGATTCTCCCAGTGTTTGTTTAGCGATTAATCTTGCCTGTTGATCAGGTTCAAATCCATTTACTTCTAATCCTTTCTTTTTACAATAGGTAAGAAAATGACCTGTACCACAGCCGTAATCTAAGAGCAATTTGGGTTTAGATTTTTTAACCAAATTATACTTCCAACGCAGGGTTTGGGTACGGGCTAATTTATAAATTAAATGTATAGGACTATTGCTCTTATTGGTATGCGATATATAATCATCGGATTTATAATAGGCACCTAATGAATCTGGTGTAGGCCGTGGGTTTGTATAAAGGAAAGAACAATTTTTGCATTGCATAATATTGAACTCCTCTTGCGAAACCGTGTAGTCTTTTACCGTTTTGTGCAATTTAGATTCGGTCGAATTACAGACTGGACAATTGGTTAAATTTTCTAATGCCATTATTTTAGGGAGTCTCTATTATTTAAATAAACAAGCAGCACAGAAATATCTGCAGGGGTTACCCCACTAATTCTGCTTGCTTGCCCCAAGGTTTTAGGTTTAATTTTAAATAGCTTTTCTCTCGACTCTGCCGATAAAGCAGCGATGGAATTATAGTCAAATCCTTCAGGTATTTTTTTCAAATCCATCGTTTCTAGTTTGCCTGCCAATTGCGATTCCTTATCGATATACGAAGCGTATTTAATTTTAATTTCGGCTTGTTCTAAAACCTCATTTGTGTAGGAGGTTAGCTTTTTATTAAAGTTTTCATCTAACGTTCGTAGTTGAGCAATTCCTAGCTCTGGTCTTTTAAGTAATTTTTCCATACTCGAGCCTTCTTTTAATTGGGCACTACCAATGTTTTTAAGTGCTGTATTTACTTGCGATGGTTTTACTTTGGTAGTAGTAATGAGCTTTTCAAGTTCAGCAACTTGTTTAATTTTAGTGGCTACTCTATCCAAGCTTTCTTTAGTGGCCAACCCAAGACGATGCCCTTTTTCGGTTAATCGAATATCGGCATTATCCTGCCTTAATAATATTCTAAACTCTGCTCTTGAGGTAAACATTCGGTAGGGTTCTTCCGTGCCTTTATTAATAAGGTCATCAATGAGCACACCAATGTACGCTTCGGATCTGGAAAGGATAAAAGGTTCTAACTTATTGATTTTATGATGGGCATTTATGCCAGCCATCATGCCTTGGCCTGCTGCTTCTTCGTAGCCAGTAGTTCCGTTTATCTGCCCTGCAAAAAATAAATTTTTAATGAGTTTGGTTTCTAAGGTAAGGTTAAGTTGAGTGGGTGGAAAATAATCGTATTCGATGGCATAGCCAGGGCGAAACATTTTCACATTTTCAAACCCTTTAATTTGCTTGAGTGCTTTTAGTTGCACATCTTCTGGCAACGATGTAGAAAAACCATTCACATATATTTCTACTGTATCCCATCCTTCGGGTTCTACAAATAGTTGGTGTCGGTCTTTATCAGCAAATCGGTTTATTTTATCTTCGATAGATGGGCAATAGCGAGGGCCAATGCCTTGTATTCTACCGGCAAACATAGGCGATTGCTCAAAGCCAGTTTCTAGAATTTCGTGTACTTTGGTATTGGTGTAAGTAATATAACAGCTTCTTTGCTTAGCTAAGGGTTTGGTATTAGTGTAAGAAAACTTACTTGGGTTTTCATCTCCTGCTTGCTCTTCCATTAACTCATAATTGAGTGAGCGGCCATCCACTCTTGGGGGAGTTCCTGTTTTCATTCTACCAGACTCAAACCCTAACGAAACCAATTGTTCGGTTAAACCAGTGGCTGCGTGTTCGGCTGTGCGCCCACCGCCAAATTGCTTTTCGCCAATATGGATGATGCCATTTAAAAAAGTGCCGTTGGTTAGTATTACGGATTTGCCTTTTATAGTATGCCCCATTCCTGTAATAACACCGGTTACCCTCCCCTCTTCAACGGTAATTTCTTTCACCATCTCTTGCCAAAAATCGAGGTTTTTAATTTTTTCTAAGGCAAGCCTCCACTCCTGAGCAAACAGCATTCTGTCGTTTTGGGTTCGAGGGCTCCACATCGCAGGGCCTTTCGATTTGTTGAGCATCCTAAATTGAATCATCGACTTATCAGATATTATGCCCGACAAGCCACCAAGTGCATCAATCTCTCGCACAATTTGTCCCTTGGCCACACCACCCATGGCAGGGTTGCAGCTCATTTGTGCAATGGTAGCCATATTCATGGTTACCAGTAATACGCTCGAACCCATATTGGCTGCTGCGGCTGCTGCCTCGCAACCTGCGTGCCCGGCACCTACTATAATTACATCGTATTTTTTAAACATAGCAAATGTTCCACGTGAAACATATTTTGTTAGTGTTCCACGTGGAACGTTAAAAACATTTAAACCTATTTTTTATTAAGTTTGAAGGATCTTCTTTTTCTAAAAATATAAATACCTAAAACAACCAGAATGATAAATGGCCAACCTTGGGCTAATACTACTAAAAAGGAAAGAAACTCCTGCCAACCACCGCCAATAGCATTTGAAACCCGAGACCAAAAGCCATCAGGCTTATAATAATCAGGCAATGTTTCATAAAAGTTTAACTGAATTGTGCTGTATGAAATTTGCTTGCTTAAGTATTTAAAACTGCCTTCAGCGGATTCAATTTCATTTCTAATTTCATTTATGCTGCGTTCAATTTCAAGTACATCTTTTATAGTAGCAGCTCTCTTTAAAAGAGCAATGTATTTATCTTCCAGTAACTTTTCATTCCTAATTCTAGTTTTAAGATCGTAGTAACGCTCGGTTACATCTTCAATATTAGAAGACTTAAACTCAACGTTATTTGATAATAGACTTAATTTATTAAAGAGGCTATCGTAGTTTTTAGAGGCTACTCGAATAGAAATATCGTACCTTATTTGATAGCCAGTATTGGTTTCATTTTCAGAGCCGATGTATGAATCGTATTTAGAAAGGATGCGTTTAATTTTTTCATAATCTTGGGCAATGCTTTCTGATTGAAAATGAATGGTACCAGTTTTAATAAGTTTTTTGGTTAGTTCAGCATTGTTGGTTTGTTGAACTGGCGCAAGGTCTGTTTCAATGTCGTCAGCCACCTCTCTCATCACATTATCTGCATACATCATATCCATTTCTGGACTTGTATTACTACACGAAAATAAAATAAGTGGTATAAGTAATAAGTATAAAGATTTCATAGGGGTGATTTTTAAATTAGCGTAAAGATAAACAAGCCTCTTCTTTTAATCGCATTTCTTTTTTGAGGGCATTGGTTTTATCGCTCCAGCCCATAAGGTGTAAAACCCCATGAATTAACACCCTGGCTAGCTCGTCTTCAAACAACGTGTTTTGTAATTGGCTGTTTTCTCGCACACGATCTATACTAATAAAAATATCAGATTCAATAGTTTTCTCTTGGTCTGAGTTATCAAACGTAATAATATCCGTAAACGTATCGTGGTTTAAATATTCCTGATTTATTTGGTAGAGGTACGCATCAGTACAAAAAATATAGTTAAGTTGAGCAAGCTCGTACCCTTCGGCTTTTATTATGCCAGAAACCCAAGATTGAACACTTTTTTTCTGATTTAACGTAAGTGCAAAAATATTGGAATCAATATCTTCTGTAAAAAAAGCAATGTTCATGTTAGTTAATGTAAAAAACTAACTCTACCTCTCTCCCCTCCTCCTTAAAATGAACTTCGTCTGCCAAGTTCTTCATTAGAAAAATGCCTCGTCCGCCAATTTTTCCTATGTTATCTGGCGCGGTTGGGTCGGGTAAATCATTATAATCAAAGCCAGTACCTTGGTCGGTAATGGCAAATTTTATTTGATTATCATTTAACAGCAAGGTAATGGAAACCAACTTAGATTTATCTTGGCCGTTGCCGTGGTGAATGGCATTATTAACAGACTCGGTAACAGAAATCATAATATTACCATAGATGTCATCATTAAGGTTAAACTTTTCTTTAACGTTATCAATAAAACTCTCCACAATGCGAAGGTTCTCGGTTAATGATGGTATCTGTATATTAATAGTGTCCATTATCTAATTGATAATCAGTTAGTTATCTCTATTTTTCAATCGATTAAAGTATTCGTTTACTTCATTTTTATAATAAGGATGCAATTTAGGAGGTATTGTTTTTATTAGTTCGATTTCCTTCTCTTTTTGTTTCAAATATTCTTCAAAGGCTTTGGGTAGCTCTTTTTCATACTGAACGGCTGATTTTGATTCACGTTTCAAATCCATTTCCTGTTCTCTTAACGCTTTTTCAGCTTCGAGCAATCGAGTTAGAATCTGTTGTTGCCTACGTTGCAAGTCTCTGGATAGGTTTTTATTCACTAAATCAAGCTCGGTTTGCTCCATTTGCTTTTGTAGGTTGCCTAAATTTCCGGGGCTTGCTCCTTTTTTTTCACCGGGTTTATTGCCAAGTTTTTCTTCCGCATCTCGCAAGGCTTTTCGAATCATTTCTTGCTGTGCAGCCAGTTTAGCTAATTCTTGTGATAATTCTTTCCCTGATTTCCCACTTTTTTGCAATTCTCGTATTTCTTTATTCAATTGTTCTTGCAATTCTGACATGCCGGGCATCGGTTGTTTTTTATCTCCCTTGCCCTTACCCATGGCATCGGCCATACTTTCTTGCATTTGTTGCAGTACGTTGTCTAACATTAAAGCTAAGTTGTTCATAGAGGTCATAGAGTATTGCTGGTATTTACCGGCCTCTGCTTTTTTTCTGTCTTTAATTGCATTTGAACTTTTATCGAGCTGAGCATCCATTTCGTTTAATTCTCGCGTAACAAAGGAAGAAATGGACATTACTCTGCTGGCCAACGAAAGCAAGCTGTCTTTAATAATTTTAGAATCATCTTTAATTTTAAGCTGTTGTTCCGATAAACTAACAAATTGAGGATTGCTTTGGTTAACGGCTCTAAAATCAACCATTACTTTTTCTTGGGTGTAGGATAAGGTAATAAGGTTTTCGAGTATAGCTCGCAAATTGTTCACATCTTCCTGCATTTGCTCCATTTGCATACCTCCTTGCATTTGTTCTAATTTTTTTGCAAGTTTCTTCATATTATTACTCGAATTCTTTTGGTTTTGTGAAGATTTCTTCCTATTATTTTTATCTAAATTTTCTTTTGACTCAGATATTTCCTTTTTTATATCTTCTTCTTCCCCTGCTGTATCTTCGAAAGATTCTGGTCGTTTTAGTTCACTATTTTGTTCTTTTGTTTCCTCTAGTTTTTCTTTAATGTCTTCAAATACCTTTTCTATTTCTTCCTGATTTTTCTTTAAACCTTCTGTGCTATTCTTTTTATTTTGAGTTTCATTGGCCAAACTATCTTGCTTATTTGCCAACTCGTTTAAATCTTCGGTAAGCTTTTCTAAGTTTTGTTCAACTTGCAAACGTTTAAAAAGTTCGAGTGTGCGCTCAAGCTCTTCTTCCAAATTCATTTCTTTGTTTTGGATGTCGTTTAACATCGATTGTACCTTATCTGCTTCGGCTTGATCTTCCAATAATTTTTGGAGTTCTTCGTAGAGCTTTTTGGTTTCTTCGTCAAGCAACTCGTTCATTAGGTTTTGTAATTGATTTGCTTTTTGCTCTAACTCCTCACTTGGCTTTTGTATTTCATTGCGTTGTAGGTTTAATAACTCATTTTGCTTTTTAAGGTCTTCTATTTTTTCAGTAAGTTTTTCCTTCTCCTTTAAAAGGTTCTTAATATTTTGTTTGTCTTCCCAGGTTAGTTCTTTCTTTCCTTTAATTTCTTCAACCGCTTTATCTAGTTTTTCTCTCAGTTCGGCCGCTTTATTTTTAGCCTTATTAATGTCCGACTTTTCAGCACTCTCCCCTTTGCTCAATCTTTCTTCAAGCTCTTTTTTAGAGGGCAACTTTAAATGCATCAGACTCGATTTACTCGATTTGTTTCCATTAACTTGGTCATTATCAAATACTTGTAAATAATAAGACAGGTTTTCACCTGATGCGAGTTTTAATGAATCTATGGGCCAATAAATATATACTTGTTGCCCATTAGTGCTTTTGTTAAAGGGTAGTTCAACAAAATTCTCCGTACGGTTTTCTTTTTGATAGACTAGTAATAGTTTGGTTATTCCATAGTCATCAGCTATTTCGCCACCGATGGTAATTGACTTATACAATAAGGTATCTGCAAAACTCTGTACTTGAATGGTTGGTTTTTCATCTGGGATGGCGCGAATGGCATATTCGATTTTACCTTTTTGAACAGCTTCTCCATCGGTTAAGAAAAAACCATAAAAACCAGAGGAAGTTATTTTTTGGTTTGTAGAAAAACTATCCGCACCTATTTTATTTATTGACGAGGTGTCACCATTATAGTAAAAAGCTACATTATTGGTGTGTTGAGCTTTAAGCATCCAAGTAACACTGGTTCCTTCTGGCAATTCTAATTCGCCCACCGGGTTTACAAATTCTGCTTTTCTATTCAAATACCGAGGGTATTTAATATTGGCTGATAGCAAATTCATTGATGGGCGTGCAACTACTTCTAAGCGATATGGTTTTGATTTATAGCCGGATGCCTCTATGTAAAAATCTTTGGATTGCTGAACTCTTGAAAAAAGCAGCTGGAAAGTGCCTAATTGGCTGGAAGACATCTTTGTTCTTGTACTATTTTCTACCAAATAGGCTTCTGTAGGTATGGTGCTTCCTGTTAATTGCAGGGTTAATTCAACATCTTCGTGCTTATACGCCTTTAGCTCCTCCACTATTTTAAACTCAAAAGGAGCTTCGGGTATATATTCCTTTCTAAAATTGATAATTCTAGTGGTGCTTGAAGCAAATTCTTTAGGAGCAACTAGTAAAATAAGCAGTATAATTGCAATTAAAGGAATAAATACTTTAAATGGTTTTTTTGTTTCAGAAGCATCAACAGCTTCAACAAACTCAAAGGAATCGAGCTTGGCAGCCCTTTGGCTTAGGCTTGCTTCGTTCAGGGAATTAGCTTGTTTGTTTTGCTGGGCTAGTTCTAAAAAATTTATCAGTTTATCACTGATGGAAGGAAAATAATCACCAATCGTTTTGGCGGCATCAAAATCTTTAATTGATTTATTTGTTTGTAATAATTCTATAATGGGCTTAATGATGAAATAAATAAATGAGAGAAGTGAAACAAGCAAAAATGTACTAACAATAATGGTTCTGCTAAAGGCACTCAGCTCACCTAACCACTCCGTAATACTTATAAGCAAAGCCAGCCCAATAAATAAGGTAGCCCAAATTATACTTCCTTTAATTAACCTAACCTTGAGAGCTCGGTGTTTAAATTGACGAAGCTTAGTTTCAATATGTGAATAAGAAGAGTTCACTTTTTATATAACGAATTTAATGGGTGCTAGTTTGATTGCGGTTATAAATCAATTTCGAGAAAGGTAGGACAATGATCCGAATGAAAGGCTTCGTTACAAATATCAGCATCTATTATTTTTTCTTCGAGTGGGGTTGTTACCATTTGGTAATCAATCCGCCACCCCTTATTATTTTTTCGGGCGTTGAACCGATACGTCCACCAGCTATATTTACCTAGTTCGCTATGCATTTTTCGAAAACTATCCACAAATCCAGTTTCTAAAAATGAGGAGACCCAAGCACGCTCTTCTGGTAAAAAGCCAGAATTCTTTTTGTTACCTTTTGGGTTATGAATATCAATTTCTTCGTGAGCAATATTATAGTCACCCACAATTACCAAGTTCGGAATTGTTTTTTTAAGTTCATCAATATAGTCTTGAAAGTCAGCTAACCACTGCATTTTAAAGGCTTGACGTTCGTCTCCACTCGTACCCGAGGGCATATAGGTGCAAATAACGGATCCTCCAGCGTAATCGGCTCTGATAATTCTACCTTCTAAGTCGTATTTTCCTATCCCACAGCCATATTCTACGTGTTTTGGTTCAATTTTAGAAAAAATGGCAACCCCACTGTAACCTGGCTTCTCAGCCGACATCCAGTAGTGTTTATACCCCATACCCTCCAATTCGGTGGTATCTACCTGTTCTTGCCTTGCCTTTAGTTCTTGGATGCAAACCACATCCGGGTTCTCGTTTTTGATCCATTCGTACAGACCTTTTTTAATAGCAGCCCTAATACCGTTAACGTTATATGATATAATTTTCATTGTTTATATTTTGCGAAACCTGTTAATATGCCAGAACACTTAATCATGCCTTTGTGCCTGCGCACCAAAGCGCTTCTGCACACAGGTGTATGTTCTTAATATGTTACGGCTATGCCAGTTTCATGTTTAAAATGCTAGGTTAATTTCGTCTTCAAAATATTCTAAGATATGCATTTTTAATAACTGTTCTTGCTCCATCAAATCAAAATGAGGTAACGGTTTTACATTTTTCCAATGTGGCCACCCATCTTCATCCAAACCTTCGAGCACGTAATAACCCGAAAGGCTTAACACTTTGCAAATGGCAATATGCATTAAATCTTGTTTTTGCTCTTTACTAAACTCGATGGTGCCTTTGCCAAGTTCTTGTACGCCAATTAAAAGTAAAATACTATTAAGGTCGCGAGGCTTTTTGCCCACAGCCTCTTTTAAAGCTAACCGAAGGCGCTGCCAATAACGTTCAAGTTCTAAATCTTTTTTTATCATTATAGTTTATAAATTCCTAAGCGGAAGATACCCTCATTCATTTTTTCTATAATTCTTTAACCCGCACCGTATGTATTCAGCAAAAAAACACGTGCTCACAGCGAGGCGAGGGCTTTAAGACTCTAAGAACCACTAAATCAGCATTTAAAATGCAAAATATTTCGTGAAACTTTGAGCCTTGGTGTCTTCGCTACGCTGTGGCTAAAAAGGGTACTATATTGGCTGAATAGTTAACCCACATCTATGGTTAAAATAGTTGGGCTTGTTACCAATTTAACAAATATAGTCTTATGCTACATTTTTATTATTCATCTAAATCGCATATCTTGTTTTTGTGTTCAATTATATTACCGATATTATCAGTTTGGTTTTTCCTGAAACGTGTGCAGGGTGTAGCCGAGCCTTGCTTAATACAGAAAAAACCATTTGCTTACATTGTTTATCAAACCTACCTGTAAGGTTAAGTTTAAAGAGTAAAGATTTAATGCAGCGATTTTATGGGAGGTTAACACTAGCTGAAGCCCATGCTTTCTTATTGTTTAAACGAAAAGGACTTACGCAAAACTTACTTCACGCTATAAAGTATAAGGGCAACCAAGCATTAGCAATAGAACTGGGGCTTTTGTTTGGAATCCAATGCAAAGCTTTATCAATGTATTCAGGTGTTGATTTGATAGTTCCTGTCCCTCTTCATAAAAGCAAACTTAGGTTTAGAGGGTTTAACCAAAGTGCTTTAATTGCTGAAGGAATGAGCAAGGGGTTGGAGAAACCGTATAACCAAAACTGCGTTATTCGAAAAATTAAAACAGCTACCCAAACCAAGAAAAACCGAATGGAGCGATGGAAAAATGTAGAACATATATTTGGTGTATCACCAGATCCTTATTTAGAAGAGAAAGTTAAAAATAAACATATATTATTGGTTGATGATGTGATTACAACAGGGGCTACACTCGAAAGCTGCGGGCAGGCAATATTAAATGCAGGGGCACAAAAGCTGAGTATAGCCTGTTTAGCATTGGCTTAACCTGAATAGCTCAGGTTAAAAAAAGAGGGCATAAAAAAAGGTGCTACGAAAGCAGCACCTTGTAATTTTTTTTAAGCTTTAGTAATTAGAGCCTGCTCTAATCATTGCACATCTAAAACCGATAGTGGCTGTGGCAGAATCTTGATCTAAGTATCGTCTTGTTCCTGGTGATAACCAGTAAGCAACATCCTTCCAAGAACCCCCTTTATAAACACGAGAAGTATTTGTTATCAATTGCTTTAGCGGATCATACTTATCTACATTATCAAGAAAATCATCTCTACGCATCGGGTTTAAATCATCCATATCTTGAAAAGAAAGAGGACGGTATAAATCTTGTACCCACTCATTTACATTACCTGCCATATTATAAAGGCCATAATCGTTTGGAGGGTATTCATAAACGTAAGCGGTAATCATTGCACCATCATTTAATTTACCGGCAACGCCTGCATAATCACCCCTGCCTCTTTTAAAGTTGGCTAAAAAATAGCCCATTTCTTTACCGTAAGGATTTCTTAAAGAGTGACCATCCCATGGGTATAGTCTATTATGGGTTTGGTTTTCATCTAACCATTGAGTTCCAATAAGTGCTTGAGCTGCATACTCCCACTCGGCCTCAGAAGGCAATCTATAATCAGGAAGGATAATGCCAGACTCCAATGGAATTCTTCCATCCGATTCTGCTTCTGCCATTAAATCGGGATCCCAATCGCCATTATCGATGGCTATATCTTCTAATCCCATATTTACAGCATTTGTTCTCCATTCAGAATAATCAGTTGCTTGTCGCCAGCTAACGCCAACTACAGGAAAGTAACGAAACCCTGGGTATTTTAAGTAATGCTCTGCATAAGGATCGTTAAATGCTAACCGGGCTTTCCATACTTCTTGGTCAGGGTTAATGGTTGCTTTAAATGCGGCAGAAGAATCTGAAGCTTCTATATAATACATATATTCTAACCAGTGAATATTCGCAACTTCGGTTTCATCCATATAAAACGAAGCAACGGTTACTGTTCTTTCAATATTATCTCTCGCCATAATAACATCTTCTTCAAAAGAACCAAGCACCATTCTACCTCCTTCTATAAAAACAAGGTTTGGTCCTTCTGGCTGTCCATGAAAAGGGAATGTTTTATAACCGGCAGAGTCTTCATAATCTTGGCTGTATGCCAAACCTGTTGAAGTACTAAACTGCCCCGGATACTCACTGTTTGGTTGACCGCCTCCTTTACCACAAGCCACAAATATCAATGCCGAAAGGCTTAGTATAGCCAATGCTTTTGATACACTATGAATAGATTTCATATATACTGTTTTTTTCATCAAAATTGTTTTCTCTTTCAGTTGTTAAATACCTTCCTTAGGCATATTATTTCAACAGGTTTTACGATGTATTTTTAAGCTACAAACGCATAAAGCACCTATTTAATTGCCAAAGAAAAAGCAAAATACTAATTATGTCCAAGAAATGCTCAATAAATGATAAAAAAAATCGAATTTATGTGCTATTTGGTCTAAAATTGGAGATTATTAACCACAATTGCACTTAATTTATAGCGAAAGTATGGGCGCAAATTTATTTAGACCTAAATTTGAATTTGTTGATTTATCTTACTTTAATAAAATGACAAAATCTACAAATCGTTTTTCAGCTACTCTTATAATACTTGGCTTTTTATTGCCAACTATAGTTTTGGCACAATCCAAAGAAGTTAGCTCTTTGGCTAAAGAGCTAATCGAAAATAATAAGTTTAAAGAAGCAGACAGCCTTCTAACCCAAGCGATTAAAAACAATGGCTTATCTAAGGAGTTGTTTTTTGAAAGAGGGCAGCTCCGGTTTATGAGGGGTGATTATTACGGTGCTGCAGGTGATTTTGGATTTGCAATAGAGCTTGACAATAATTTTGCCGAAGCTTTTAATATGAAAGGTCTTGCCATTCATTATAATGGAGACCCCGATTTGGCCATTGAGTATTTTTCAAAAGCCATTGAACTTAACCCAACTTATATAGATGCATACAGCAATCGAGGGTTTGCTTACTATGCGATTGGAGCTAATGAAAATGCGTATTTCGATTTTTCAAAAGCCATTGAATTAAATCCTAAAAGTGCAGATTTATACTATAACAGAGGTTTTGTTCGATCAGATTTAGAAGAGTATGTGGGTGCGATTGATGATTTTAATCGATCGATAGAACTTGATTCGCTGGATGCCGAAACTTTTCAATTGCGTGCCGATGCCGAATTTGAAATAGGGGCATTAGACTATGCGCTCAACGATTACACCAAAGCCATTTTGCTCGATTCTTTGGACGAGCTCAAATATGCAAGTCGAGCGCTTGTATTTAACGAACTCGAACTTTATCAAGAGGCTATTAAAGACTATACCGTTGCTATTCAATTATTTGAAGAAAAATATGAGCCTGACCCGGAACTTTATAACCTAAGAGGGGTGGTTTATTATAATTCGCAACAATACGAGCTAGCCATCCAAGACTATAACCTTGCGTTAGACCTAGAGCCTTCGGCTCCATTATTATACGAAAACAGAGGAGCCGCCTATTTTGAGAGCGGAAAATTTATAGAAGCTGCGCAAGATTATACAGTGGCAATTGATTTAGAGCCTATTAACCCAGAAAATTATTATTTCAGATCGCAAGCAAAGTTTGAACTAAACAATAAATTTGATGGCTGTTTAGATTTAAAAAAGGCAGTTGAACTAGGCATGGTAGAAGCAAAAAAAGAATTAAAAGAAAAGTGTAAATAATTTACCAGTTAAGAACAGATGCAAGAATTAGTTTTAGGTATTGACGTAGGAGGAACCAACACCAAGTTTGGGCTGGTAAATAAGCAAGGAGAAATTATAGCAGAGGGCTCGTGCAAAACCAAAGGGTATCCTGTTTTTAAAGACTACCTCTCTCATTTAATGTTAAATGTAGAGGAAGCAAGAGCTAAACTACCAGAACATAAACTGATGGGTGTTGGAGTTGGAGCTCCTAATGGTAATTATTACAGAGGCACCATTGAAGAAGCAACTAATTTAGAGTGGAAAGGAACCGTTTACTTTACAGAACAGCTAAAAGATTATTTTGCTGATATGCCTATTATTTTAACCAATGATGCAAATGCTGCTGCAATTGGTGAAATGACATTTGGTAGTGCAAAAGGAATGAAAGACTTTATTGTTTTTACATTAGGCACAGGGCTTGGCAGTGGCATTGTAGCCAATGGAGAAGTTATTTATGGTGCGGATGGGTTTGCGGGCGAAATAGGACATACACTGGTAAATGTGTTTGGTAGAACTTGTGGCTGTGGGCGCAAGGGCTGTTTAGAAACTTACGTATCTGCCACAGGAATAAAACGTACCGTTTACAAATTATTAGCAGATTATATGTGCGACAGTGAACTAAGAGGCGTTTCTTTTAATGACCTTTCGGGTCACATGATTACGGAAGCGGCCTTGCGAGGAGATTTTATTGCACAACAAGCCTTTGAATACACCGGCAGAGTTTTTGGTATGAAACTAGCCGACACCGTAGTTCATTTTAGTCCCGAGGCCATCTTTCTATTTGGTGGTTTGGTTAATGCAGGCGATCATTTATTAAAACCTGCCAAGTACCATATGGAAGATAATATGCTTCGCAACTTTAAAGGGAAAGTAAAACTATTAGTTTCAGGATTACAAAATAAAAATGCGGCTGTATTGGGTGCAAGCTCATTGGCTTGGAAAGAACTAGCTAAAAACTAATTAGTGTTTGTCTATAAACTCCAATAAACAAAAATCAAATAACAAATAAACCTCAACAATAAAAAATTCAAACCGATTAAATAACTGCTTTTTGATAATTGTGCTTTTCAAAAACAGTTACTTTATGGACAGGCTCTAGTGCCTCTAAAAAAACCTCATTAATAATAATCCGTTTTATAAAAAAAGACCTGTTTTCTTAGAGACACCAGTAAATATTGTATATTAGATTATGAAGAAAAAGTGGTTTCTTTTTTTGATTTTAGCTGGGTGCAAGGTTTCGTCATTTACTACGATTGTTGCCCCTGGCACTACGTTTGAAAACTACCAAACATTTAGGCTGGTTGAGTTTCCACAGCAAATAAACATTACACAGCCCGAATATGATAACGCAGAAAACAGACAACTCATTAATAGCGCCATTATCGAAGAACTAACAGGCTGGGGGCTGGTTCAAAATCAATCAAAATCAGATTTAATTATTACTTATACTTTATTAATTAGAGACAGGGTGGATCCGCGCATAGACTCTGCTGTAATTTACAAGCCGTGGGTGGATACCCAGCAAGATAGCTTTAACTATACCGAAGGAGCATTTACACTTGTTCTTATGGACGATAAAACAGGCAATATTCTTGCACAGTCTCAGTTAGAGAGCGTTATGGATAGGAATCCTAAAAAATTTAAATCGACCATTCCGCATATAATAAAAAAAATGTTTAATCGAATTGAGAATGAAGTTAAAGAAAACGGCTAAAATTACACTGATTTTTTTGGTTGCCCTCCATGGTTTCTTTGTTGGAATTGGCCAGCCCTCTATTGGAGAAGAAGGGTTTTCGGTTATTAAAGAGGCCTACTCATACGATAAATCGTTGCCATTAAACACAACCATTACCGAAACACAGGAGTTTGCAACTTATACAAGAGCAGAACTTTATTTTACAGGCGTTTACGAAAGAGTTGGTGGTTACTTAGCGATACCAACCACAGGAGATGCGCCTTTTCCTGTAGTAGTATTAATTGATGGCATGGGCGGCTCAAAAAACCGATGGTTTAAAGAGGATAATTGGCCTAATGGACTAGAAACGGTGGAGGCATTAATAGAAAAAGGGTTTGCCGTTTTTACCATTGATGCTGCTATGCACGGAGAACGATTTGACACCACAGGCGTTTTTCCAAAACCGCTAACACTTCGAAAAAACGACTTAATGTACACAGTTCGAGATATAATTAGGCACACGGTGCAAGATTACAGGCGTGGTTTAGACTACCTCGAAACACGAGAAGATATTGACACGAATAAGATAGGAGTATATGGCTTAAGTATGGGAGGTGCGGTTACGTTTATTTTAACAGGGCTAGAGCAAAGAATTAAAACAGCCGCAGTGGGCGTGGCGGTAGTGTATGGAAACGAATATAGCCTTGTAAATGCCTATAATTTTACGCCACGTATTAAAACAAAGCCTATTTTAATGATTATGGGCGATAGTGATGGGTATTACACACCAGGTTCGGCCACTCAACTTTTTAATACAATTGGTGGAGACCAAAACCGATTAATACTTTTTAAAGGAGGCCATAAAGTGCCCGTATCGTATATTCCTATAATTGCAGAATGGTTTGAGCAAGGGCTCGTTCAGGCTAAAGAATAGAGTTGCGTAGGGCAATTCGTGAATATCACAAATTATCATGTTTCTTTGCCATAATGAAAATTTTACTAATTGAAGATGAGGTTCGTGTTTCTTCTTTTGTAAAGAAGGGGTTAGAAGAACAAGGGGAAGAGGTTACGCAAGCATTTGATGGTCAAACAGGATTAAATTTGGCCTGCCAACATGCGTTTGATGTAATTATTTTAGACGTGGTTATGCCCATTATGAATGGCATTGAGGTATGCAACCAATTAAAAAAGCACTATAAAATTGCAACACCTATTTTAATGCTTACGGCTTTAGGCACTACAGACGATGTGGTGCTTGGTCTTGAAACGGGTGCTGATGATTATTTAACCAAACCGTTTAAGTTTAAAGAATTACTTGCTCGACTTAAAGCCTTAAACCGAAGAAAACAACTAGCAAACACACCGGTTGAAATATTGGAGGCACAAGGCCTAACAATGAATTTAACCACCAAAGAGGTAAGTCGAAAAGGGTTGCCAATAAAGCTTACGGCCAGAGAATTTAAATTATTGGAATATCTTTTAAAAAACAAGAACAGGGTTGTTTCCAGAACAAATATTTTAGAAAATGTATGGGAAGTAGATTTTGATTTAGGCACCAATGTAATTGATGTATATATTAATTATTTACGAAAAAAAGCAGGCCAAGGTTTCCCCACAAAACTGATTGAAACCGTTATTGGAATGGGCTATATTATTAAGGGTTAACAGATGAAAATTAGCACACGACTTTCGTTGGCTTTTTCGCTTATTGCAAGCACTATTTTTATAGTGTTTGGGGTTAGTGTGTATTGGTTTGCCTCAAACCATCGAATATCTGAGTTTAGAGAAAGGCTGCATGAGCGGGTACTGATTACGGAGAAAATTTATTTAGAAAAAGAGTCTTTTAGTAAAAGCGAGTTCGACCTCATAAAAAAGCAATTTTCAAACACACTCCCAAACGAAACGGAAGAAGTAATAGAAATACAAAAAGGGCAACAGCTTGGATTTAAGCAAAACTACCCACAACTTATTGCTGATAACTTTCGATTAAAGGACACCTATTTTTTTGAATATGAGACCATACAGGGGCTTAGCAAACAGTTTAAAATTAAAGGGAAAGAATATGTAATTATTGTTGCTGCGGTAGATGAAACAGGGCTCAAAAATCTACTGTTTCTAAAAAACAGAATTATGCTGCTTATAGGCATAGGAATCCCTCTGTTACTTATAGGCAGTTTTGTTATTACTAAAAAAGCATTGGCGCCATTAACCCAAAAAATTACACGCGCCAATGAGATTGGCATCTCTAGTTTACATCAACGATTAACGGTAATTAACTCCGAAGACGAAATAGGCAAACTAGCCATTGCATTTAACAACCTTTTAGACCGCCTCGAGGATTCGTTTGAAGCTCAAAAGGCATTTATATCCAATGCTTCGCACGAAATAAAAAACCCGTTAACCGCCATTATGGGCGAGGCCGAGGTTGCTGCAAGCAAAACTCGTACACCTGCCGAGTATATGGAGTCGTTAAACCACATTTTAACAGAGGCGGAAACCTTAAACACAACGGTGACAAATCTGCTGCAACTATCAAAAATTACGGCTAATGAAGATGGGGTGCAGTTCGAAAAACTCGAATTTATTGCTTTTTTAAAGGAAGTAAAAACCAGTTTCGATTTTGTAACACCAGGGAATAAAATAGTGGTCGATATCAAGGGTGCAAATACAAGTATTATGATATGGGGCAATAAGAGCTTGTTAAAAGCGGCCATATTTAATATGCTAGATAATGCCTGCAAATTTTCATCCAACGGAGTAGTTTATATTTCTCTATCTGCTTCTAAAAATCAATTAATGATAGAGATAGCAGACCATGGTATTGGCATTTCAAAAACAGATATTACTAAAATAAAAGCCCCTTTTTACCGAGGCAATAATACCGTGCAAATAAAAGGGTCTGGTATAGGGTTATCCTTAACTGATAAAATTATTTCGCTGCACCAAGGGACCCTTCATATACAATCAGAGCTGGGCGAAGGAACAGCCGTTGAGATAAGGCTTCCTCTGTTTTCATCCTAGCCTGATTAATTTATAAATAATCAGACTAGGATGAAATAGTTTTTAAAAGCCAAAAAACCCCTCTTTTTCTTCCCTTTAAGAGGGGTATTCCTAAAAAACAGTTTACAGGATTACTTGTATGATGCCAAATTCTAATCTCATTTTAATGTGGCTTTAATCTCACTCTAATACCACGTTCTTATTATTGCCTAAAAATACGATAACGATGAGTGAAGACAGTAGTAACGGGGGCTTGTTTAAAAACATAAAACAAGACTTACCAGCAAGTATTGTAGTACTATTTGTAGCGATACCACTTTGTTTAGGTATAGCATTAGCAAGTGGAGCTTCTCTTTTTTCAGGCTTAATAGCAGGAATTATAGGAGGAATAGTGGTAGGGAGTTTAAGTAATTCATCTCTAGGAGTTAGTGGGCCGGCAGCAGGGTTAGCTGTAATAGTACTTAACTCCATCGAGTCGCTTGGTGCTTTTGAGATATTCCTAGTTGCTGTTGTTATTGCAGGAGCCATTCAAATATTAATGGGCTTTTTAAAAGGAGGTGTAATTGCGTACTACTTTCCTTCAGCGGTGATTAAAGGGATGTTGGCCGGTATTGGTATTATCATCTTTTTAAAGCAGATTCCTCACGCCTTTGGCTACGATGCCGATTATGAAGGAAACCTGTCTTTTTGGCAAAAAGATGGCGAAAACACATTTACCGAACTATTTAAAATGTTAGACCATATTTCGCCAGGGGCATTAATTGTAAGTGTTGTTTCCTTATTAATACTTTTAACTTGGGATAATATTTTGGCAAAGAAACATAAGGTATTTCAGCTTATTCAAGGGCCTATTGTGGCGGTAGCTTTTGGGATACTTTATCATACACTAGCTTCAGCATATTTTCCAGTATATGGCATTAATGCAGAGCATTTGGTTAGCGTTCCTGTAGCCGATAGCCTTGCAGGCTTTGCTTCGCTATTTGCTTTTCCTAGCTTTAGCCACTTTTTTAGCAGCGATGTTTGGGTGGTGGCATTTACCATAGCCATTGTTGCAAGTTTAGAAACGCTGCTTAGTGTTGAAGCTACCGATAAACTAGACCCTCTTAAAAGAACCACGAACACCAACCGAGAATTAATGGCACAAGGTACGGGCAATATGATTTCTGGTTTGTTAGGAGGCTTGCCTATTACACAAGTAATTGTGCGTAGTTCGGCCAATATCCAATCAGGAGGTCGTACCAAACTTTCGGCCATAATGCACGGTGTTTTTTTACTGTTATGTGTGTTTTCAATTCCTTTTGTTCTTAATATGATTCCTTTGGCTGTGCTTGCAAGTGTGTTATTTGTAGTAGGGTATAAATTAGCAAAACCGAGTTTATTTAAGCAAATGTATAAGCTTGGCATGGCACAGTTCTTACCTTTTATCATTACAATTTTAGGAATTGTTTTTACTGATTTATTAAAAGGGATTGGTATTGGATTAACCGTTGGTGTATTAATGATTTTGAGAAATAGCATTAAAAATTCGCATTTCTTACATAAAAAAGTGGTGGATAATGGGTTTCATAAAGTAAAAATGACACTAGCAGAAGAAGTAACCTTTTTAAATAAAGGAGCCATTTTAAAAGAATTAAACAGCCTCCCAAAAGAAACCCAATTAACCATAGATATGAGTAAATCGGCACATATAGATTATGATGTGTTGGAGATTATTGATAACTACAAACAAACGGCAGAAAGCAGAGGGGTAACGGTAACGCTCATCAACCGTGGAGACGAGCAAACGGCAGATTACTAGATTAGCAAACACCTAATGAAGAAAAAACAGCATAAGCAAAAGCTTTTAGTTCTTATCGACTTTACAAAAATCTCGTATAGAGCCTTAAAGTATGCAATTTCTTTAGCCAAAGTAATTAATGGTAAAATAATTTTACTCTATGTTGTTTTACCAAGAGAGTTAGTAAACGATAAAAATTATTCCGCTGGTTTAAAAACACAAAAAATTGATAAAAATAAAGCCGAGGCACAATTGAAGTCAATTATTGAAATGATTGAAGCCGAGAAATTAAGCGCAGAGTATATAAATACAACTGGTAACTTTCGCACAAAACTAGATGAGTGTACAACGTTGTTTGAGCCAAACTTAGTTGTATTGGGCAAAAGCAAAAACAGCACAAACCAACTTGGCGAAGCAACGGAATATTTACTTAATCAGAATAATGGTAATGTGCTTATTATTAGTGGCGACCACGAGTTTAGAGAAGACACACAAATTTCAATGGAGGGTAATGGAGAGTCGCTAAACGATCAGGGGTCGGATTTTTTACTTTGGTTAAATGAAAAAACGACCCCCCCTATATGTGTTTTTATTAATCATAAAAAAACAGTTTTAAAGGAGGTATCTTTGCCTAAAAACTGGGCTGAACTTAAAAAAGCAAACTTTAAAATATGTTATAAAACGAAACACTGTTTTTCTACTATAGATAGCATTAAGAAGCATATACTAGATGAAAAAATAGAGCTGGTTTGTATTGCAAGAAAGCGTTTAAAAACATCCTTTTTTGCAAATTTGTTTAGCCAACACCAATCCACAAAAGAATTTATAAACAATATTGATATTCCTGTTTTAATAATGGGGCAAGCATCTTAATTTTTATAATGAACACACAAACAAAAGATACCCAAGAACAGCTAATGACCACCAAAATATTAATTAATTTCGAAAATTAGAAAAGAGAACACCAATTTAGTAGAAATGATAGAACCAAAAAAAGCCTAACATATAGCTACAAGTAGTTTAAAACTTATTTCACAATATCGTTTTTTAGGATAAAGAGGAATATAAAATAAAAAGATGGATAACGACCCAATAACCCCAGTTCAGCGCTTTTGGAAATTGCTAAAACCAGATAGCAAAGAAGTACGCAATGTTTATATATACTCTATATTTAGCGGATTGATTAGTTTATCATTACCACTAGGTATCCAAACCATTGTAAACCTTATTCAAGGGGGGCAGATAAACACCTCTTGGATAATATTGGTAATATTTGTAGTACTTGGAATAGCAGTAGTAGGCGTTCTTCAAATATTTCAGTTACGTATTACTGAAAACCTACAGCAAAAAATTTTTACCCGTGCAGCATTTGAGTTTTCGTACCGGGTTCCAAAAATTAGAATGGAAGTACTTTACCGTCATTATGCGCCAGAGCTAATGAATCGGTTTTTTGATATTGTTACGGTTCAAAAAGGGCTTTCAAAGATATTAATTGATTTTTCAGCTGCTTTTTTTATAGTTGTTTTTAGTTTGTTATTGCTTTCGTTTTACCATCCATTTTTCATTTTATTTAGTATAGCTTTACTAATGTTGGTTTATACCATATTTAGATATACAGCGGCCAAAGGAATGAGGACAAGTTTGGTTGAGTCGAAATTTAAATATAAAGTGGCCCATTGGTTAGAAGAGCTGTCGCGTACAGCAACAACCTTTAAATTGGGAGGCAGATCTGAATTGCCTTTAGAAAAAACAGATAAATGTGTAGAGGGCTATCTAGAGGCCCGCGAAAACCACTTTAAAGTTTTGGTACAGCAATATTCTTTAATGGTAGCCTTTAAAGTTTTGGTAGCTATGGGCTTACTGGCCATTGGCGGAATTCTTGTTATGGATCAGCAGATGAACATAGGTCAGTTTATTGCAGCAGAAATTATAGTACTTACGGTTATCGCTTCTGTTGAAAAATTAATACTTAGCATTGAGTCTATTTATGATATACTCACATCACTAGAAAAAATTGGCCAAGTTACAGATTTAGAGTTGGAGCGGGAAAACGGGATAAATGTAGAGGTTAACCCCGAGGATGCTGGCATAGAAATAGCCATAGAAAACGTAAGTTTCACCTACCCAGATGCAAATCAAAAAACACTTAATAATATTTCGGTATCTGTTAATAAAGGCGAAATACTGTTAATAACAGGCGATAGCAATTCGGGCAAAAGCACACTATTATACATATTGGCAGGTTTGTACCAAGTGCAGGAAGGCACAGTATCGTATAATAAACTGCCAGCTGGAAACCTTTCTTTGAACTCAATTAGAGAACAAGTAGGTAGCCACATGACAATGGAGCGCCTTTTTGAAGGCACTGTACTTGATAATATTACCTTAGGAAGAGAAGCCGCTACGTTTAAAAATGTAAAATGGGCTGTAGAAGAATTAGAACTAACCGAATTTATAAAAACGCTACCCCAAGGCTATAATACAATGCTTAATGCCCAAGGCAAAAGATTGCCCGAAAGCATAGTTACAAAACTATTACTGGCTCGAAGCATTGCTTCTAAGCCAAAACTTTTATTGCTAGAAAACACATTTGAACACCTGGATGAGGTTTCGGGAAAAAAGATAATGAAGTTTTTAACCAATAAACAAAATAGATGGTCAATGGTGGCCGTTTCATCCAATACATATTTGGCAAAATCATCAGACAAAATAGTGGTATTAAAATCAGGTAAAATACAGCACACCGGTACATACAACGAACTAAAAGATATTGTACACTTTAAAGCCAATAAAAATGCTTAATATTTCAAAGCAGACAATAGGTAAATCGGTAGCAAAAGAAAAATACCAATCGCTTGTAAATGTTGAAAAACGGAAATCTGGCAATGTTTTAATACGTTTAATAGGGGCTATGTCTGGGTTGTTTTTATTTATAATGTTTTTGCCCTGGACTCAAAACATACAATCTAGAGGAGCCGTTACTACACTTAAGCCTGAACAGCGACCACAAACCATTCAATCCATTATATCGGGCAGAATTGAGAAATGGTATGTGCGAGAAGGCGACTTTGTAAACAAAGGAGATACCGTACTTTTTATTTCAGAAATAAAAAACGAATACCTAGACCCCAACCTATTAAACAGAACAGAAAACCAGTTAAAAGCAAAGGAAAGCTCGGTTTTTTCTTATATGGAAAAAATAAAGGCGCTCGACAGCCAGATTGATGCCTTGCTTAAAACAAGCAATCTTAAAAGAGAACAAGCAAAAAACAAGTTAGAACAAGCCCATTTAATGGTTACAAGCGACAGCATAGCCTATGAGGCTGCCAGCATTAATTATACCATTGCAAAAACACAGTATGTTCGAATGGAGCAACTGTATAAAGACGGGTTAAAATCGCTAACTGATTTAGAAAAGCGAAATCAGACTTTGCAAAAAGCACAGGCCGGAATGATTTCGAAAAAGAACAAAATGCTTACCAGCAAAAACAAGGTAATTAATGCAAAAGTAGAAAGAACATCCATTCACGCACAGTACATAGATAAAATTTCCAAGGCCAAATCAGAAAAATACACGGCACTTTCTAATATGTACGATGCCGAAGCCGTAGTTACTAAACTACAAAACCAATTTGCAAACTACACGTTACGCTCGGGCATGTATTACATAACCGCACCACAAAGCGGATATATTACCAAGGCGATGCAATCGGGCATAGGCGAAACCATAAAAGCAGGAGCAGAAATAGTGAGCATAATGCCCGCAGTATATGACTTGGCAATAGAAATGTATATAAAACCCATTGATCTTCCGTTATTAGAGATGGGGCAGCATGTTCGTATTCAGTTTGATGGTTGGCCAGCCATTGTATTTTCGGGTTGGCCTAATACCAGCCATGGCACTTATGGAGGCACTGTATTTGCCATTGATAATTTCATTAGTAAAAACGGACTGTATCGTATTATGGTAGCACAAGACCCCAATGACTACCTCTGGCCCGATGCACTAAGAGTAGGGGCGGGCACAAAAAATATGGTTTTACTTAAAGATGTTTTTATTTGGTATGAGTTGTGGCGAAAGATAAATGGTTTTCCACCCGATTATTATAAAGACATAACGACAGCAATATCACCATCGACAACCAATACAAAATCAAAGTAATACGCACAATGAAAGCCCTTATTACTACATTGTTTGTATTAAACAGTTGTTTTTATGTGCAGGCACAAAGCGACAGCACGGTTACTTTAAGCTATCAAGAATTTATTGAAATAGTAAAAAAAGAACACCCATATACCAAACAAGCCGACATAAAAATTTATGAAGGCGAAGCCACGTTATTATACGCCAAAGGAGCCTTTGACCCTAAAATTTATACAGATATAAGTCAAAAGTATTTTAAAGAAAACCAATATTACAGTTTAATTAATGGAGGGCTAAAAATACCCACTTGGTTTGGGGTTGAGCTTAAAGGAGGGTATGAACAAACCCAAGGAGTATTTCTTAATCCAGAAAATACCACCCCTGGAAGCGGGTTGGTGCATGCGGGCATATCGTTTCCTGTAGGTAGGGGTTTATTAATAGATAAACGAAGAGCAGAACTTAAAAAAGCGCGATTGTTTCAACAAGTGTCTGAGATGGAACAACAACTTATACTTAACGAATTGGTTTACAGGGCGGGTACCACCTACTGGGAATGGTTTAAAGCCTATAATTCGTTGTTTGTGTATAAAGAGGGCTATCGGCTGGCCAAAGAAAGGTTTGATGCCGTAAAGCTAGGGGCAGCCATAGGCGATCGCCCAGCTATTGATACATTAGAAGCAGGCATACAAGTGCAAAACAGAATGCTTGGTTTACAGCAGTCAGAAGTTGAATTTAAAAATGCCACGGTCTTATTATCCGTTTATTTATGGGCAGAAGGCGTTGTTCCATTAGAGTTGGCAGCAGGCACCGTTCCCGTATCTATTAGCAACACGATGGGGTTAAATACGAACCCTCCCCCTTTTGTACAAATAGATTCGCTCATTAATACCCACCCAGAGTTAAACCAATCGCGTTATGTAATTAACCAGTTAGAAATAGATAAACGCCTAAAAAAGAACCAGCTATTGCCAATGCTAAATTTAAAATACAACCCCATCACAGAGTATGTAGGGGGCGAATCAATGGCAAACTTTTCTATTAATAATTACACGTGGGGGTTGGAGTTTCAGATGCCTCTTTTTTTAAGAAAAGAAAGAGGGCTGCTTAAGCTAACAGATTTAAAAATACAGGAGAACAACCTTAAGCTAAACAATAAGCAACAAGTATTAAGGTATAAGGTTATCGCTGCTTGGAACCAATGGAGTACCACCAAAGAACAAATTGAATTGTATGCACAAACGGTTGAGGATGCAGGCAATTTATTGGAAGGGGAGCGCCAACTATTTAATATAGGCGAAAGCTCTTTATTTATGGTAAACACACGAGAGGTGGGTTTTATTAAAACACAGCTAACGTTTATTGAGCTATTAACCCAAAACAGAAAGGCCAAACTAACCACAATGTATGCGTTGGGCAGAGCGTTAAACTAGTAGTATCCAATGCTCCTTGCCCAAAGTTTGGGATAAACTTATAGTAGATGTTTTCTTTGCAATTTTGCCTTACATTTAAAGGGGTCTATAAAATAAGTTGACGAATTTGCTTTGCTCTCTTTTGTGTTTGTAGCTTTTTTAGTGTTTTTTTAGCCACACAATAAAGCAGCAACGGAGAGTGCTGCAAAAGGCAGGGTTAATCGAGAACCCAGCTATCGTACCTCCCAGCTTATAGCATATTTTGCTTTTACCTTATCTTCCTTTATCATATCAGAGGTGTAGGGCCCTCCGATTTTGTCTGCTTCTAAAATAAATTTTCCTAAGTAATCGTCAGGAGAAAGGTCGTCAAACTCCCATAACTCAACCTTAATAGAAGCACCGCGCACCAGTGAAGTTTCTACTTTTAGTGTAGCCGTATCACCTTGGTTCATGGAGTTATACTTTTCGGCTTTAGGCCAAATTTTTTTGCCATTGCACATTAAATACACTTCATCTGTGCTTTCATCTGGCAAATAGCAAATTATGTTATGCAGTCTTATCGTATAATCTGTCATAGCTTAGTATCATATTTATGCACTATAAAAATATTGATAATAAATGGAAAAAGCCAACCTCATTATACATGGGCTTCTAATGAGAGAGACGATAATTTAATTATCAACCCGAGTTCGACCTAACCTGAATTATTCATAAACATTTTGAACACAAACCCAAAACCAACCTCAAGCTTTAAAAACCCATTATTTATGCCATTTTTAGTAGTTGTTTTTCAAAATATGCCCGCCAAGGGCGGCCAGCGATGTTTTTGACGCCTCGCCTCCACATTAATCTAATAATTCAGGATAGGTACTAAACTATAATACGTAAAGATCCACAATTTCGTAAATTACAAACAAAATGTATAGGAGGATTAGAATGTAACCTAACTGTTTATTGAGTTCCCATTTTCGATATATTAACGCAAATAAAATAAGTAGAACCGAGCCAAGTAGTAGGCCAACGGCTACTTCTAAGCCTTCTATATGGGTAGTTACTTCCTCTTGAAGTATTGCATACTTTAAAAACCATGGCAAACCAAGCCCTATAAAAATATCGAAAATATTGGAGCCAACAGCATTGCTCACGGCCATGCCGCCCCTGCCTTGCTTGGCAACAATGGCAGACGAAACAATGTCTGGCACAGAAGTGCCTATGCCAAGCACGATAAGCGCAATAACCATTTCTGGAACACCTAAAATAGCAGAAACATGTACCGCACTTTCAACAAGTACCCAGCAGGTGGCTGCAATTAACATAATAGAAACTGTGAATACTTGAAAATACCTCTCTGGCTTGGGAACAATTAGTTTTATAATAAGGTCAATAGGTTTAAAAACAGACCGCCACCAATATTTTGATGTCGTTTCTTGTTGATAAATAGGCTCTAAATCTACCTCTTCGTATTTAAACCATTTTTTCCAATTAATTACCGAGTACACATAAAAGACATACATAATAATAAAAGCGATGGACTCGAATAAGGTGATTTTTTCATTTTCTAGCACGAGGTAAAAAGCAATTATTGAAATGGCGTAAAACAATAAATCTCGGACTACAGGCTGCCAGGCAATGGTTGATTTTTTAACGATACCAGCAACTCCAATGATGGCTAACAAATTAAAAATAGCCGATCCCACAATAGTTCCAACACCAAGGTCTCCATGATTACCCGGTTTAAATACGGCCATAATTGCCACAAATATTTCGGGCGCACTGGAGCCTGCAGCCATTAAAGTGGCTCCTGCCATATCATGCGATAAGTTTAAAACTTTAGATATTCTGTCAAGAGAAGGAACAAAATACTTGTCCCCGATTTCTGCTAAAATGTAAAATGATATTAATAATAACAGGGAGTACCCAATTAACGCCATAGAGTAGATGATTAAGGGGCGTAAATATAAGATTATTTTTTAACCTGAGTTTTGCCTAAGGCTTTCCAAAATATTAAGAAGCGTTAGAAGTGAAGTAATTAAAGCAAAAAACCTAGGGCAAAGCCTAGGTTTTATATTTATTATTTTTGAGTGCAGAAACTAAAGCATAAGATGAATAGCAGTGCACTATGCCACAAAGGTACGAAATACTTCTATGTTAGCAAAATATGATAATTATAATTAATAGAACCAGTAACGATATCTTTTAAATCAGGGTTCGCTTTAACGCCTTCAAAAACCTCCTCAATATCTCTTTTCATATCCTTTTGGCGGTTTTTTGAAATTTGCCCCAAAAAATAGTAAACAACCTTTATACATGAATCTAATGAACTTCTATCATTATTATTAAAACTAAATTCAGGGATAATTGAAATCCCTTTAGGTGTTTTTAAATCGAATAACACATCACCGTGTGCACAAATGTTTCGAACCAAAATAATTGTTTCGATTAAGTTTTTGAATTTAGTATAATTATAAACTCCAAACTCTTTTGAAATCCTTGTTTTAATATTTTCATCTTTCACATTATTATAAATATTATAAATTACACCAAATGTAAAAAACTCAAGTGTTTTCCAAGCAGGGGCATATTTATCATTGATATATTTAGTGTGGTGGGTTTTTATGGTTTTGTTATACCGTTTAAATTTATCATCATAATATTCATCAATTTTATCAGTAAAATCAGTGCCTACAATAGTTGGGTCTGCAAACCAAGTTGGGGAGTTTTTATTAGCATTAGAAACATAATAAACTAACTTAGTTCTAAAGTTTATTTCAATTCGGTTTATGTATCTTGATAGGATGTTTCTTAAATCTACATCCATATAATATAGTTTTATAACAGTAGAAAATTTTGTGCCATCAATAAAATTGTGTTCATCATCCTTTTCAAAGGGATTCCAGTAAAAACCTAATCGGTAATAGCCAATATCTAAAAGAAATTCTTTGATTTTGGATTCTTCATAATCCAAATCCATACCTCTATCTTTTAAGTGTTGTATTTGCTTGATAGTATTGGTGGCAGTTTTACCCATTATGGTTTATTTGTTCACAAAACTAGGTTATAAAACTTAATTGTAACACCACTAAAGTGGAGGCTATACCAAATAAAACTATTAGTATAGATAGAAAAAATACTATTATACTAGGTAAAACGTGTGTTAAACAGATGTTTGTTTACTACATGTTTACGGTAAAGAAAATAAAAAACCCCAAGATATTGAATATCAAGGGGTTAATTAAACAAGATGGGTGGAAGACGGGACTCGAACCCGCGACCCTCGGTACCACAAACCGATGCTCTAACCAACTGAGCTACAACCACCATGTATTACTCTAACCATCCCGATAACTACCGGGAGAGCTACAACCACCGTGTACTTTTTATTCGCCATTGGGCGAATTGGAGTGCAAATATATTGCTTCAATTAATAATTGCAATCGCTTAAGCAAGTAATTTTAACGAGCAAATAATAACCGGCTGCCACTGCCTACTTCATTAATAACCCCATTGGCGTAAGCCAGTTTCCCATTCACAAAGGTATGTGTAATACTAGCGTTGAATTTATGCCCTTCAAAAGGAGACCAACCACATTTAGCTAAAATATTTTCTTTGTTTACGACCCAAGGGCGAGCAAGGTCAACCAAAACTAAATCTGCATAAAAGCCTTCTCGTATATAACCGCGCTCCTTTATGTTAAAAAGGATGGCGGGGTTATGGCTCATTTTTTCAGCAATTTGAGGTAAAGTTATTTTCCCCTGGTGGTAAAAATCGAGCATGGCTACCATACCATGTTGGATTAATGGCCCTCCTGAAGGAGCTTTAAAATAGCTGTTTTGTTTTTCTTCTAATGTATGAGGAGCATGATCCGTAGCAATTACATCAATCTTTCCTGAAAGCACTGCCTCCAAAATAGCCTTTTGGTCACTTGCTGTTTTTACAGCAGGATTCCATTTAATCAAAGCCCCTTTCTCTTTATAGTCAGCATTATTAAACCACAAATGATGGATACAGGCTTCGGCTGTAATTTTCTTTTCGGCTAATGGAAGTGTATTGTCGAACAGCTCAATTTCTTTGGCGGTGGAAATATGTAAAATATGCAGTTTTGTGCCATGCTTTTTGGCCAAGCCTACGGCCATCGAAGAGGATAAATAACAAGCTTCGGCACTTCGAATAACTGGGTGTTGCTCTATGGGTACTTCCTCACCAAACCGGGTTTTGGCTGCTGCTGTGTTTTTTCTGATAGTAGCTTCATCTTCGCAATGTGTGGCAATAAGCATCTCTACTTTGGAAAAAAGCCCTTCCAGTGTTTTTTCTTCATCCACCAACATATTGCCCGTGGAAGCCCCCATAAATATTTTTAATCCGCATACTTCTGCTGGGTTTGTTTTAAGAACCTCTTCGATGTTATCGTTGGAGGCTCCCATAAAAAAAGAATAATTAGCCAAGGAATCTTTTGCTCCAATGGCATATTTATCGGCTAGTAATTCTTGGGTAAGCGCATTTGGTACGGTGTTGGGCATTTCCATAAAAGAGGTAACACCCCCTGCCACCGCAGCTCTTGATTCGGTAAAAATGTTGGCTTTATGAGTTAGGCCTGGCTCTCTAAAATGTACTTGGTCGTCAATAATTCCCGGAAAAAGGTATTTGCCAGAGGCATCAACTACTTCTTCGTTGGTTGCGGAAATAGAGGACGCTATTTTTTCGATTCGACCGTTTTTAATGAGGACATCAGCTTCAATTTCTTTGCCTTCGTTAACTAGTGTAGCAGATTTTAGGAGCATTGGGTATAAGAGTTAGATTTTGGCAAAACTAATTCAAAACTGTGTTTTCTTCTCTTTAAATAGCCTCTTTTTTGCTAGCAGAGCTGGCAAGGCTGGCACTCGATAATGACGATAATCGTGGCCATTTCTTAAATCGTCATCGAAAATATTCTAGTCTCAGGTTTATTATCAATTAGCCTTCGGTCGAGTGCCATACACACATTGCGGATGTACATTCTTCCTTCTTCGGATACATTAATGCTTTTTTCTCCAATGGTTAGCAAACCATCGGATTCCATTTCTTTAAGCCTGCCAAGGCTATCTTCTAAATCAGTAATGCTTAAATCCTCATCTATCCAATTCGTCTCTAACTGGCACATTAAATTTAAAATATGCTGTCGTACAATCAAGTCGGCTTTGGTAAGCAAGTGACCACGAAAAATGGGAATGCGACCTTCGTTTACAGCATTGGTATAATCAGCAATTGATTTTTCGTTTTGCCCAAAGCTATACCACGAATCGCTGATGGAGGAGGCACCCAAGCCAATCATTAGCTTGGTTTTACCTGCAGAGTAGCCCATAAAGTTTCGGTGAAGCTTTTTACTTTTCATCGCTTTATAAAGCGAATCGGTGGGTAAGGCAAAATGATCCATCCCAATTTCTACATAGCCATTATCAAAGAATAACTGCTTGCCTAACTCGTATAAATGCCGCTTTTCGTCATCTTTGGGCAAGTCGTTTTCATCAAACCCACGCTGACCAACTCCTTTGATCCACGGCACGTGGGCATAGCTGTAATAGGCGATGCGGTCGGGCATTAGGGCAATGGTTTTTGCAATGGTATCGCGAATGCTGCTTTCGTGCTGAAAGGGCAGGCCAAAAATTAAATCGTGGCTTACAGAGGTATAGCCAATGGCACGAGCTGTTTCGGTTACTGTTTTTACAGCTTCAAAAGATTGTATGCGATTCACCGCTTTTTGCACAATGGGGTCGTAATCCTGAATACCAAAGCTACATCTACGAAAGCCCACTTCGTATAAAGCCTGGAGGTGTTCCTTGCTTGTATTATTGGGGTGGCCTTCAAAGCTAAACTCGTACTCTTCGCAGCGGTCAGCCGATTTAAATATGCCGTTTATTAATTCCTTCAAATTATCGGGTGAAAAGAAAGTAGGTGTTCCTCCGCCTAAATGAACCTCTTTAATTTGTGGGCGATTCGGCAATAAATCAACATATAAATTCCACTCCTTTAAAACAGTTGATATGTAGGGGTCTTCTACTTCGTGGCGTTTGGTGATATGTTTATGGCAGGCACAAAACGTGCACATACTTTCGCAATAAGGTAAGTGAATGTAGAGGCTTATTCCTTCAGAATCGTTGCTTTCGTTAAAAGCACGGATTACTGTTTGCTCCCAGTCTGTTTGCGCAATGCCTTCTTTATCCCAAAAAGGCACGGTGGGGTAGCTGGTGTAGCGTGGACCAGGTACGTTGTATTTTTGAATGAGAGTTGAATTCATAGTACTTTTTATTTAACCCTGCCTTGCCGGCAGGCAGGCACAGAGTTCACAAAGAAGGCACAAAGTTCACAAAGCCTCTGTGACCTTTGTGAGGTAACTCCGTGTACTTTGTGGTTAATTCAATTTATAATTTCTCACAAAACTTGCCAATTGTTTTATGTTTTCTAGGGCTGAATTCATATCTTATATTTAACCACAGAGTTCACAAAGAAGGCACAAAGTTCACAAAGCCTCTGTGACCTTTGTGAGGTAACTCCGTGTACTTTGTGGTTAATTCAATTTATAATTTCTCACAAAACTTGCCAATTGTTTTATGTTTTC
>Ga0256839_1000236_pt1 | contig 72014 bp, 69 predicted proteins | sample 354166metaG_FD_185968 | JGI IMG/M metagenome (GOLD analysis project Ga0256839, IMG submission 185968) | Hydrothermal vent microbial communities from Mid Atlantic Ridge, Atlantic Ocean - 354-166 | ecosystem: Environmental > Aquatic > Marine > Hydrothermal vents | place: Atlantic Ocean: Mid... | reverse complement strand
CCCCCTCCTTCATGCACCATACTAATATCATCGCCAAAAAAATCGTACCCCAACACAACATTAAATTCATCGTCTTCGCCAACTTTTAAACGCCCACGAATATCTAGTTTCTCTGTCGGATTATTTGTACCCACACCTACATTACCATTTGTATAATAAATATTGCCTGTGCCATTATTGCTTGGGTCAACCCATTGCGCATTGCTTACATAAAATGTAAGAACGGTAAGTATGAGTGCTATTATTTTTTTCATATTTTGGAGGGTTTAAAAGATTGTATAAATTATTTTTATTTTACAGTACTTTTCATCGCAATAGAAAATAGTATTCTCACTAAGAATTATTTTTTTTACTGATTGAAAAATTAAGAGAAGGTTTATGGTATTTATCTAGTGTGGTGATTTAGGTTAGTTTGGCTGATACCAAAATATTTAATAATATTATTTTTTCCTAATTATTATAATAAAACATTTAATTTATATTAATTATTTGCGCAATACATAGACTATTGTCTATGCTTAAATTCCTTAATATTTTCGTAACTAAAAGATTATCTGATAGTTACGAAACAAGATTTTGATTTTTTATAAATAAAAAAAGAAAGGTATAATTATTTTAATATTGTACCATTTTTAGCTAAAATAATGGTAAAAACCGTCAGGGTTTATTATTGAAAATCAATAACTCGGTATCCAAAAAATTAGTAATAGGTTTCTGTTATGCTAACGGAAGCTGTGCAGGAATAATGTAATTTTGCAACATAACTAAACTAGGAATTATGAAACTAAGCATTGGCGATAAAGCCCCCAACTTTAAAGTAAACAACCAAAATGGAGAGCCAGTAAAGCTATCTGATTTTAAAGGCAAAAAAATTATCCTCTATTTTTATCCTAAAGACCAAACCCCAGGCTGCATTGCCGAATCGTGCAATTTAAGAGATAATTACACCGCTCTTTTAAAAGCTGGTTATGTGGTATTAGGCGTTTCTAAAGACAGCGAAAAATCGCATCAGAACTTTATAAAAAAACAAAACTTACCCTTTCCACTTTTAGCTGATACAGAGTTGGTCGTTCATAACCTCTATGGCACTTGGGCAATGAAAAAGCTCTATGGCAGGGAGTATATGGGCACTTTACGCACCACTTTTGTAATTGATGAGCATGGCCTTATCGAAGACATTATTGAGAAGGTTAAAACCAAAGACCATACAGCTCAGATATTAAAATAAGCTATTTATAGCATAGACATAGCATAGACAAAGATGAAAATGGTACCCCTCAATGACTATTAAATTCTTGTATTTGAGATAGAATCATTTTTAAGGTAACTTATGAGGTATTTAATTGTAATAGAAGAAACTGATACAGGCTTTAGTGCTTACGTACCTGACTTATCAGGTTGTATCTCCGTAGGCGAAACTAGAATGGAGATAGAAAACAATATACAGGCTAAAACAGAAGGCCTTTCGCTATTGATTCCAAGTGTGGCGTGAAAGTAAAGCAAATCATCAAATTACTTGAGCAAGATGGATGGTATCTTGTTGCACAAAAAAGAAGCCACAAGCAATATAAACACCCAAAAAAATTGGTAGAGTAACAGTTCCTAACTATGGTAAAAACATTGATCTTGCAAAAGGAACTGAAAATAGTGTACTTATACAAGACTGAACTTGAGTAAAAGCTAAATTTAACTATTCTTCAAAAATCTAGCGAGTGTTTTGGTAAATCGACCAACATCTAAAATCATATATCTATATTTGTGCAAACTCTTAGTAACTGTAATAATTAATGACTAAAAAGACGACCGAGGAATTAAGCAAAATTGCCTCACAAGTTCGGAGAGATATTCTTAGAATGGTACACGCTCAAAATTCTGGGCATCCAGGAGCCTCATTAGGTTGCACCGATTTTATGGTAGCACTCTATTTTAAAATTCTAACTAAAAACACTGCCTTTAATATGGATGGAAAAGGAGAAGACCTCTTTTTCCTATCTAATGGCCATATCTCACCCGTATTTTATAGTGTATTGGCTCGAAGTGGCTATTTTGATACCAAAGAGCTTTCCACTTTCCGGCAAATTAACAGCAGGTTGCAAGGCCACCCTGCTACTGAAGAAGGCCTGGAAGGCATTCGCATTGCCTCGGGCTCATTAGGGCAAGGATTATCCGTAGGGCTGGGGGCGGCCCAAACCAAAAAATTAAATAATGATGCCAGCTTGGTGTACGTTCTTATGGGCGATGGTGAGTTAAACGAAGGCCAGATTTGGGAGGCTGCATTATACGGTGCACATAAAAAAATAGATAATATTATTGCTACCGTAGATTATAATAGGCAGCAAATAGATGGCCCCATTGAAGAGGTAATGTCGTTGGGAGATTTAAAAGCGAAATGGGAAGCATTTGGCTGGCAAGTAATTGAAACAGATGGCAATGATATGAATACCGTTGTACAAAGTTTAGAAAGAGCAAAAACAATGACGGGCAAGGGCAAGCCCATTTTAAATTTAATGAAAACCGAAATGGGTTATGGCGTAGATTTTATGGTAGGCACCCATAAGTGGCACGGAGTAGCTCCTAATGATGAGCAATTAGCCAATGCATTAAGCCAATTAGAAGAAACACTGGGCGATTATTAATTCTCTGATATAGAAACTGATGACTAAATATACATTTACAGAAAAAAAAGACACTCGCTCCGGGTTTGGAGATGGCCTTACCGAATTAGGCAAATCTAATAAAGACGTTGTGGCGCTTTGTGCCGATTTAACAGGTTCGCTTAAAATGGGCGATTTTAAAAAAGAAAACCCCGAGCGTTTTTTTCAAACAGGCATTAGCGAAGCTAATATGATTGGAATGGCTGCTGGTATGACCATTGGAGGCAAAATACCTTTTACAGGTACTTTTGCAAACTTTTCAACCTCTCGGGTGTACGATCAGATTAGACAAAGCATTGCCTACTCCGAAAAAAATGTAAAAATATGTGCTTCGCATGCAGGAGTTACCCTGGGCGAAGATGGTGCTACTCACCAAGTGCTGGAAGACATTGGTATGATGAAAATGCTGCCTAATATGACCGTTATAAACCCGTGTGATTATAACCAAACCAAAGCAGCCACCTTAGCCATTGCTGATTTTGAGGGGCCTGTTTATTTACGCTTTGGTCGGCCAAAGGTGCCGGTATTTATGCCTACTGATAAGCCTTTTAAAATTGGAGAAGCTATTTATTTAGTGGAGGGTTCTGATGTCTCTATTTTTGCCACAGGCCATTTAGTTTGGGAAGCCATTCTAGCCGAAGAAATTTTAGCTAAAAAAGGCATAAAAGCTGAAATTATAAACATCCATACCATTAAGCCATTAGATGTTAAAGCCGTTTTAAAATCTGTAAAAAAAACAGGTTGTGTGGTAACTGCCGAAGAACACCAGCGTAATGGTGGTTTAGGAGATAGTATTGCACAGGTGCTTATGCAAAACAACCCTGTGCCATTAGAATATGTAGCAGTAAACGACCAATTTGGTGAAAGTGGAACGCCTGAGCAGCTTATGAAAAAGTACGGATTAAGCGCTTCGGATATTGTAAATGCTGCCCTTAAAGCTATAAAAAGAAAATAAGTGAATATCCAAGAAGATGTTTCCCTAAAACCCTTTAACACCTTTGGTATTGAGGTATCTGCCAAGTTTTTTATTGAGGTTAAAACCGAAAATGAACTAATCGAATTGTGTAAAAGCAATTTTTTATCTGGCAAACAACACCTTGTTTTGGGCAGTGGAAGTAATATTCTATTTACCAAAAATTTTGATGGGGTGGTGATTAAAAACTCCATAGAAGGTATTCAATTTAAAAAGAGTGGAAAGCTTATCAGAGTAATTGCTGGTGGTGGTACTAATTGGCATAATTTAGTGATAAAATCACTTGAGAATGGAGCTAATGGGTTAGAAAACTTATCGCTTATTCCTGGTACCGTAGGGGCAGCTCCTGTGCAAAATATTGGCGCCTATGGACTCGAACTCAAAAATGTATTTGAACAACTACGAGCTGTTGACATTGCTACAGGCAAAGTTAAGCAGTTTACCAAAGCACAATGCTCCTTTAAGTACCGCTCGAGTGTATTTAAAGAAGAGTTAAAAGGTAAATATGTTATTACAGAAGTAACCCTAGATCTTCATAATACAGCCGAAGTAAATACAAACTATGCTCCTATCCGTATTGCTTTAGAAAAAAAGGGCATTGAAAAACCTACTTCAAAAGACGTTGCTGACGTAGTGATGGAAATAAGAAACAGTAAGTTGCCCGACCCAACTAAAATTGGAAATGCAGGTAGTTTTTTCAAAAATCCGCTAATACCAAAGGTAGATTATAAGGAACTTCAATTTAAATTTAATGGAATGCCCGCTTTTCCTCAAGCGGCTCATAATAAAGTAAAAATACCAGCCGCTTGGTTAATAGAGCATGCAGGTTGGAAAGGAAAAAGGATTGAAAACATTGGAGTGAGCGAAACACAAGCGTTAGTGTTGGTTAATTATGGCAAAGGCACCGGCAGAGACCTTAAAGATTTATCGAAGGAAATACAGGCATCTGTATTTAAAAAGTATAAAATTAAACTTGAAGTAGAGGTTAATATTTTGTAGGGCAAATCCCTCATTATTCATTTTATGCCAACAAATACAGGGATGCCTATCTAGCAGGTGGTTTTTTAAGTTGAAATAAGTTGAAATAAACTATATCAGTTCTGTTAGCCCCTTTATTTCTCCCCTGTATTTTTCCGTTTTAACCCCAAATTTTTCTAAAAAATCAACGCCCTCGTCAGAAGCCAAGCCTTTGTACTCAGCATAAGATTTTAGGTAAATTACCTTTTCGATGCCCATTGAATAAATAATACGAGCGCAAGCTAAACAAGGCGAAAGCGTAACATATAAAGTAGAACCGGCTACCGAAGCATTATTTTTAACCGCATATAAAATGGCATTTTGCTCTGCATGAATAGCCAGGGAGCAACTTCCTTTAGAGTCTCGTGCGCAACCTGTCTCAGGAAACTCTTCATCGCAGTTATGCGTACCTGCAGGAGGGCCATTATAGCCGATGGAAATAATGCGCGTATCTTTAGTTAACACTGCACCCACATGCCTTTTAATGCAATGCGATTTTTTGGCAAGATTTGCTGCCAATTCCATATAAATATCGTTAAATTCTAATTTGCTCATATTCGTAAATCATCCAACTTCTTCAATTGCTATATCGCTTAGGTTAAGAAATCGTAGGGGAGGTTGAAACTCTGCCCTTTCAATTTTACACTTAGCCAAAGCAAATATTTTATAATTATTTTCCTTTTTTCATCATCAAAATTTTGGTTTGGCGGTTTTTAATCGAAGCTCTAAATTTTCAATTTGCCACCAAAATCCCTATGTATTTTTTAGCAAGTGTTGGCGTGTCGTTATTATTATAATTTAGGGGTAATATTTTCAATATCTTCTTTTTTTACTTTATCCAATGATAAGTGTACAATTTCATTACCTATATTTTTGAAATCAATTTCTTTTAAATCTAATCTTCTCACTCTTCTATTGTGCTGAGTATGATAATTCAACGTTAAATCAGTCAAATTCCAAGCTGTTGTCCATATTGTTGAACTACGCATAAGTTCTGGGGATTTTGTTGCACCGTCAGCAACATTACCTTCTGCTGCATCATCACCAAGTGGTAATTGAAAATTAGCAAGAATTCTAAATGTTTCGTAAACGGCCTCTTCTGCATTATCAAGTTCACGTGCTAACTGTGTCCAAACTGTTGCTCTAATAAAACGTGATGGAGGAGTATTGTCACCTGGCATTCCCAATAAACTTGTTCCGTGTCCTGTTGGCTTTATCTCTAATCCATTTAGGGTTTTTGCAGGAAATCCTTTTTGTGATAGATTGATGTAATTTCTCACATTGGTTATATGCCAGTCATAGGATGGTTTATTTGTGCAAACTTTTAGCGGTGCATCAAAAATTTTAAATTTTCCATCCACAACTTCAATTACAATGGAGGCTCCGCTTTTATCATTAATCATCCAATGTGCGTCTGTTGTTGTACCAATTGCTTTTTCAATAACAGGGACAATTATTACATTATTTATTTTTTCTTTAACTTCTGTAACTGATGAAAACCGTGATAAAATATAACTAACGATATCCATTGATGTTAAGCATTTTTCAGCATATTTTTTTTCATATTTTGCATAATCAACTTCTCCTGAAAAATAAAACATTCCAACAGCAAGTCCTTTCTCATTTAACCCATCCGCTATAAAATCAGTCCCAATCATATCCAAGCCAACAAATCCATACTTAACTTTGTATTTTACTCCATTTACACCATCAGGAGTAGAGCCAATAAACTCAAACCCTCTTGGAACAATTGCCACTCGTGAGTTAAGGTCAAATGTTCCCCATTCCATTGTTCTGCCGTAAACTACTCCACCGTCTTTTGCTACTAAACAGATACCTGTACACGCATTTACATTAGTTTGTGTGAATAGTACAATTGTCAAACTTAATATCAACGTTTTATAAATACTCTTTTTCATCTTTTCTCTTTTAATGGTTATTAAATCTTTTTGAATTTATTGATTTTTATTTAATGCACGCCAACAATCGTCTAAATTCAACAATTTTATTTTTATATTCGAGTATAAATATGGAAAAGCGTTATAAAACTTTAAAAGAATTTTACCCATTCTACCTTACAGAGCATTTAAACCCTGTGTGCAGAACTTTGCATTTTATTGGCACATCCTTGCTTTTAGCCGATGCAATTTATGCCGTAGTAAGTCAGCAATATTGGCTTTTATGGCTGGTGCCGGTAATTGGTTACGGCTTTGCATGGACAGGTCATTTTTTCTTTGAAAAGAACAAACCCGCTACTTTTCAGTATCCTTTTTACAGTTTGGCTTCTGACTTTATTATGTTTAAGGATTTACTCATAGGAAAACAACCATTTTTAATAAAGAAGCCCAAATAGCTTTTTAGCTAATACTCCATCAATGAAATTTTTAAAGATAAGTGCCATTATTATTATCACTTTAAGCATAGCCATATATGTATCGTCTGACTATTTTATTGAACAAAAACTAAAATCAGAGTTAACTAAAATCATCAATACCGATTCATTAAACTACTACACATTCAGTATTGAAAAACTGGATTTGAGTATTGTTACAGGATCGGTTACCATTAAGGGTGTAAAAATAATGCCTACCAAAGCAGCGTTAGATAGCTTGGAGCGTTTCAGCAATAATGTTCGAGTGCTTATTAATTTTTCTTGTGATAAAATTATAATGAAAGAACTTGAAATAAAACACTTTTTAAAAACGAAGGAACTTATCATTGAAAAATTTATTGTAGAAAAGCCTTCGGTTACCTATAGTTTTAACAAAAACAAAAGTCATAATGCGAAAACACTGGCTCTCAATAATTTATTCTCTAATTCTTTTAAAAAAGCAGCACTGGGTAAATTTATTATAGATGATGCCCAAATCAGCATTAAGGATATAAGTGAAACACAAGATTTGGTAAAAGTCGATAATTTTTATTTTCAACTAACCGATGCAATGGTGGATTCTTCTACTATTCATCGTTTTTCCCCATTTGATTACAGCAATATTGAATTTTCGGCAGATAGTATTCACATAAACATAAACAAAGATTTTACTATATTAACAGGAGCACTGTATTTTAATGCAGAGAAAAACACAACAGTTATTAATAATTTTAAACTAAAACCAGCGTACAGTCAGAAAAGGTTCTCGAGGATTAATACTGTACAAAAACAATGGGTAGCCATCAGTTTAGATACTTTTAAAATTACGGATATCCAATTTGAAAAATTGGTACAACATGGTGAGTTTGAAATTAACAAAATGACATTAGTAAATGCGAACGTAGGCCTATTTAAAGATAAATCAAAACCAGAGCCACTCCTTAAAAAGCAATTATTGCCTGCCAGTGCTTTAAAAAACATAAAAATGAACCTCACTATTGATACCATAGAAGTTAAACGCAGCAGAATTGTGATTAATGAAAAAAGCAAGATATCAGGTCAGGTAAGTATGCTTAGTTTTAATGAATTGAATGCTCAAGTGTATGGCTTTACTAACGACTCCATCAAATTAAGCATTAATAATTATTTATCGGTATATGCCCAAACTAAAATTATGAACGCTGCACCGGTAAATTTTGAAGCTCAGTTTAATCTTTTAAGCACGAACGATACGCATACTATTAAAGCTAAAGTTGGCTCGGCACAAATGAGTGTGTTTAATAAAGTGTTGGAGCCAATGATGCTTGTAGTGGTAAAATCAGGAAAAATTATTTCATTAGATTACCAATATACTGCTACTGATACAGAAGCGTTTGGTACGCTGGATTTTGAATATGAAAACGTTAAATTAGAAGTACTAAACAAAACAGAACAAACAAAAAAACAAGGGTTTATGAGCCTTGCTGCCAACACGGTATTAAAATCTAATAACCTAAAAGAGCAAGGCAAAAACTACTCACAAGGAGTAATTAAGGCACAACGAGTGCAAAATAAAAACATTTTTCCGTACTTATGGCATACGGTACAATCAGGAATTATTTACACCATGGCGCCCGCCTTATCTGATGTGAAAAAACAAGAGAAGAAAGCTGGTAAAACAGGCTGGTTTAAGACGAAGTAATATGGTTATTTCTTCCAACTTCTATACGTATAGCCTTTAAATGCGTAGAATATAATCATTAAATAGGCCGGAATAAGAATAAGGTAAGCAATTTGATTGCCGCTTTTAGCCGTGTCTGCAATTCCTTCAGCCATATTAGCCTCGTTAATAGCACCAGCCCAAGCTCCATATAATAATGGAAAAACAGCTCCCCCAATAATACCCATCACCAATAGTGCTCCAGCAATTTTAGTGTAACCACCAACTCCTTCAAGTGCTAATGGCCAAATAGCTGGCCAACAAAGTGCATTAGCCAACCCAAGCAACGACACTAAAATAATAACCCACGGAATGGCTGGCATACCTGGTAAATTAATCAAGATAGAATCTGGAACAACTACGATGGCTAGTACAAGTACGATTCCTAAAAAGCCTGATAGTTTTAAAGCGGCCATTTGCGACACATACGTAGGGATTAACAAAATACCTAACACATAGCCCACCATCATCGAGGTCATGGTAAAGGAGGTTAGCTTAAGGTAAAAATCACCATTTTCGCCATATACTCCTAACTGCTTACCAAAACTGCCAATAGAATCTCCGGCAATAACCTCTGCAGCAACGTAAAGCATTAGCGTAATTACACCCAGTACTAATTGAGGGTGTTTAAAAGCTCCTTTTATCTGTTTAAATATACTTAAATGAGCAACCTCTCCATCTTCGTCAAGGTTAATTTCTGGTAGTGGAGAAAATTTAATCATTACAGCCAATACCAAAATAACAATGCCCATATAAATGTAAGGTGATTGCAGTTGAAGTGCCAAGGCATCCAAGGCTTCTCCTCTAGCTACCACATCAAGGGCTGCAATTTTATCAGCCGTGTAATCTTGCATATTAGAAAGCACCAAGGCAGTTAACGCCAGTGGTGCTATAAACCCTGCCAGTTTATTGGCAATACCCAACACACTTATTCTTGCCGCAGCACTTTCGCGGGGGCCAATAACCACTACATAAGGGCCGGCTGCGGTTTGCAAAATGGCTAACCCTGTACCCATAACAAATAAAGCAGCCAAAAACAATTCGTACGTACGGGCTTCGGCTGCAGGGTAAAACATAAACGCACCTAGCCCTATTACGCCTAATCCCAAGGTTAAGCCATTTTTATAGCCCACTTTTTCGATTACCCAAGAGGAAGGAATGGCCATTACAAAATAAGCAATGTAAAAAGCAAAGGTGACAAAATAGGCTTGAGACTCCGTAAGCTCACAGGCCAATTTAAAAAATGGAATTAACGGCCCATTTAACCAGGTAACAAATCCAAATATAAAAAACAAGGCAGCCAAAATAATCATTGGCATTACTGTATTCGATCTTTCTACCAAAGGGGTACTATCGTTTTGTGACATGTTTAGGTTATTGATGTAGGTTAAAATTATAATTTAAGTGGCAACAAGTTCTCCGCTATTATCAATTAATAAGGTTACAGCATCTGTTTTAAATCTTCGTTCTGCCTCTTTGTTTTTTTTAATGCCCGAAACTATGGTTTTACTCTGTTCAATCCAATGCTTAGGTGCTTTTTCAACTTTTTTTTATCATTTTAATGCCAATTTTATTTTTTAGACCTCTCTTACCAGATGCCCACCTGTAGCAGAAGAGGTAAACTAATTGTCTAAAGTATCCCTTCTTTTTTCATTTTTAAAAAATACTTTTTGGTTGCTTCCATCACCTTAGGTGCGAGCCAAAGTGCAGATATCATAGTAGGAATGGCCATCATAGCATAAAAAGAGTCAATCACATTTATAATAAAATCTAAAGAGGCAACTGCGCCCAACACAATACTTACTACATATACTACTCTATAAAAGTGGGCTTTCTTAGTTCCTATCAAAAACGCTAAACTTTTTTCGCCATAATACGACAAGGAGAATAATGAGGTGATTGCAAAAATTAAAACAGCCAAGAATAGCAAATAGCTGCCTACATAAGGAATGGCATTATTAAAAGCGTGAACAGTAACAGTAATTCCATCTATGCCTTCCTCTTGCCAAGTGCCTGTTACTAAAATAGCCAATGCAGTAAGTGTGCATACCAATAAAGTATCAATGGCTGGCCCTAACATACCTACAAGCCCTTCTCTTACAGGCTCATCTGTTTTAGCCTGTGCCTGCACCATTGGAGCCGTTCCAATACCAGCTTCGTTTGAAAAAGCGGCCCTTTTTGCCCCAATAATAATAATGGCGCCTACTGCACCACCCAAAACAGATTTTGCACTAAAAGCATCGGTAAAAATCAAGGCCAAAGAGGCAGGCACTACCTCCAAATTTACAATAATGATGTATATAACTGAAAAGAAATAAATCACTACCATTAAGGGTACTAGCTTACCCGCAATTTTAGCAATTCGCTTGATGCCACCAAAAATTACAAAACTTACAAGCACCATTAGTGTAACCCCTATAATCCATTGCGAGGTGGCTCCTTGATCTAGCCCATTGGGTACGAGTATTACATCTCTAATTACTTTAGTTAGTTGATTGGCTTGAAAAATTGGCAGTACGCCTACCATAGCAGTTAAACTAAAAAAGACGGCCAGCGGTCTCCATTTTTTACCCATCCCTTCTTGAATAACATACATAGGGCCTCCTTGTGCAACACCGGCATCATCGCGCCCACGAAACATTACGGCCAAAGTGATGGTAAAATATTTAGTAACCATGCCAATAACAGCACTTACCCACATCCAAAATATGGCACCAGGGCCACCCATAGTAATGGCAACTGCCACCCCCGAAACATTACCCATACCTACCGTTGCAGCAAGTGCCGTGGAAAGTGCCTCGTAATGGCTAATTTCACCTTCTTCTCCAGGTTTATCGTACTTGCCACGTAAAATATTTATCGCGTGAAAAAAATACCGGTAAGGTGTAAATCTTGAGTAAAATACAAAAAACAAACCTCCTCCCACCAATAATAAAAGAAGGGGTGTGCCCCATATCCAGCCCGAAAAAGCCAAGACAGCATCGTGTATGTGTTGAAAAATAGTATCCATAAGATGCGATATTACTTAAAAATACCTTAAAATTTGAGTTCGTACCTAAGGAATCGCTTTTAGAAAATACATAGCCGCCATTTTTTGGGAAATTACAACACACTCTCCCCATCCATATTGGTAGTTAGCACCGCACTCATATAATCGAAATATGGCCTGATAGCAAGGAAGGTTTCCACCACCTCCTCTATAAAATTGGGGCTTTGCACTTCTTTATCTGTAAACTTACGAAACACATAAAACTGCTTTTTACGGATTAAGTCGATAGCCGGATGTGCAGGGTTAAACCCTCTGGGAGCAGACTTAACTTCTTCGCCTTGCAGTCCGCCAAAGATAGATTTAAACGTTGGTTCGTTTAAAATGGCTCGCATTTCAGAATCATCTTGCTCAAATTCTTTACGAATACGTTTTAAGTCGTCTGGTTCTGGCCCATAAAACCCGCCCCCAACAATGCAATTACCAGGTTCAATATTTAGGTAATATCCTCCTCGTAATTCTTTGGTAGCACGAATAAAATAGCCCGCAAACCGGGTTTTGTAAGGCGTTTTATCCTTCGAAAACCGAACATCACGGTAAATTCGAAATACTTTATGCTTCTCAATTTGGTCTGTTTGCAACAAACGGTCTTCCACCGCTTGGTAAAACACTTTTACTTCCTTTTGGTGATGTTGAAATATAGGTTTGTGGTTATTAAACCATTCCCTCGTATTATTTTGTTTAAGGTCTTTTAAAAACTGAAACAGTTCTTTTGAAATCATAATTTATGGGTTGTATCTATTCTATTTCTCTAAGGTATCATGATTATGAATCACTGCCTCAACTTGATATCTAAATTCTTTACAACTTACCTTTGCACACTAATTTTTTCTATAAAATGGTCGAAGAGCAATTAAGTCCCCAAGAAATTGAGCAATGTATTTCTATTTTAGATAAATTAAATAATAATGCCGACACACTCTTTAGTTTACCCGAAGACCAACGAATTAGCTTAATGAAAGCTGCTGGCCTGTTGTCTCGCCCAATCCGTGATAAATTTCAGCAACGCAGAAAAGATGCAAAAAAGGCGGCCAAGCGTAAAATGATTGAGCGAGACAAACATACACGAAAAGAAACGGGTATTCGTAGCGCACGAGAGTCCATTGTGTTTGAAGCTCCTCTCTTATTGGAGGCTCCTAACGATGAAAATCGAAAATTAGAGTCGCCTAGAAATTGCTATGTATGCAAAACGGTTTATACCAAAATGCACCATTTTTATGATACGATGTGTCCCAACTGTGGCGATTTTAATTATGCCAAGCGGTTTCAAACCACTGATTTAACCAACCAAGTAGCCGTAGTAACTGGTGCTCGTTTAAAAATTGGTTATCATATTACCTTAATGCTGCTTAGAGCTGGAGCTACCGTAGTGGCTACTACACGTTTTCCGGTGGATTCCGCGCAACGTTTTGCTAAAGAAAAGGACTTTTATAAATGGGGCAAGCGATTGCATATACACGGATTAGACCTTCGGCATATCCCTAGTGTGGAAATATTTTGCAATTACATTGAGCAGCAATACGATCGGTTGGATATTTTAATTAATAATGCAGCCCAAACGGTACGCAGGCCTGCTGGCTTTTACCAACATTTAATGGATAAAGAAGCCATGCCCTTCGAAGAGCTTCCTCCATCTGTTAAAGAGGTTTTGAACAATCATAATACGTGCTTACAAGAATTGAGGTCGCTCTCATCCATTTCAACCAATAATCAACATACTAATTTACCTGTTAGCTGGCACGGCTCGGAACCCGGCATAGGTTTAAGAGCTTCTGCTAAATTATCGCAAATACCTTATAGTTTCGATAACTCGTTACCCAGCAAAGAAGTTTTTCCTGAAGGTAAGTTAGATGCTGATTTGCAACAGGTGGATTTAAGAAAAACGAATAGTTGGCGATTAAAATTAGGCGAGATAGAAACTCCAGAAATGGTAGAAGTTCAATTGGTTAATGCAGTAGCGCCCTTTGTGCTATGCAATAAACTATCTCATTTAATGCGTAAAAAAAATACGGGCAAAAAGCATATTATTAATGTATCGGCTATGGAAGGCAAGTTCCATCGTTTTCATAAGGAAGACCGCCACCCACATACCAATATGGCCAAAGCTGCCCTCAATATGATGACCCATACCGCTGCTTCTGATTTTGCCAAGGATGGCATTTATATGAATGCCGTAGATACGGGTTGGGTAACAGATGAAGACCCTGCTGAACTATCGAGAAAGAAAGAAGAAGTACATGATTTTCAACCACCGCTAGATATTGTGGATGGTGCCGCCCGTGTAATGGATCCTTTGATTGATGGCATAAATACGGGCAAACATTGGTGTGGTAAATTTTTAAAAGATTACAGACCCATTGATTGGTGATGTATGAAACGTATCCTCGCATTTATTGCGGGGTCTCCTTTTAATCAATGGGAGATACCGGAACAAGTCCGGTAATTTCTCTACTTTTAATTAAAATTACTCATGCTCAAATACACTCATTTCTACCTTATCCGCATAGAGTTTCTAGGCTTTAGATACCACGGTTGGCAAAAGCAACCTAAGTTTAAAAGTGTACATGGCATGGTGGATAAAACGTTTGAGTTCATTTTGGAGCATAGCAATTTCAAAACTTTGGGGTGTGGCCGCACCGATGCCAAAGTTTCTGCCGATGATTATGCTTTTGAACTCTTTATTAACGAAGATATTATTCCTGAAAAATTGCTTCATTCCCTCAACAAGAACCTCCCATCTGATATAAGAGCTAAGTCGATTGAGGTGGTAGATGAAAAATTTAATATCATTCAGCACGCTAAAACGAAGGAGTATCATTACCATTTCTCCTCAGGCGAAAAATCGCACCCATTTAATGCTCCATTTATCAGAGATTTTGGCAAAGCCCTGCATATAGAAAATATGAAAGCCGCTGCCAAACTGTTTGAAGGCACACATAATTTTAAGCGATATGTAAGCAAACCTGCGACAGGAACTGATTTTGAACGACTCATTAGTAGTGCAGTAATTGAACCCAACACAAAATTTACAGGTGATTTTGTAGCGCATAATGCGTTTGTTTTTAAAGTAAGAGCCAAAGGCTTTATGCGCTACCAAGTACGGCTGATGATGGGCGCCTTGGTGGAAGTTGGCCGTGGTATTTGGAGCATTGATGACCTGAAGCAATCGCTAATCAATTTTAATGGCACGCAAATTAAGCATGTAGCACCGTCTTCGGGCTTAACACTTCATAGGGTTGAGTTTGTGCTGTAATTAAATTAATCTTAGTTTCAAGACCTTAAAAAAAAAGCAGTAATGAGTCCACTTCGAAAACAGACAATTTCCTCTTTTCCTGCGCCTCGTAGTATAATAATACAACATCGTCTTGTCAAAAAGGAATATTTCACACTTAGAACTTTTTCAGCGAGCCCTAATTATGGAATAAGTCGTTACCTACAAATGAAAGCAAGGTCTGCAATTTAGACAAATCGAAAAGATACCCTTATCCTTGGTTCGTGTGTTCACATTAAATAAGTTTGATTGCCACTACAAAGCAGCGTAACTTGCTTGCCTATAAATACAAAGCAGCCTGTATGCTGCCAGAACTACATTTCCACTGAATAATAATTATAAATAGATGAAACAGCTATCAATTTTAACCCTAAGCCTATTCTCGTTTTTAGCATGCTCGCAACCAAAACAGGAACAACAAGTAGCCCCACAAAATAGTTGGCCGAATGGAGTAATGTACGAAATTTTTGTGCAAAGCTTTGCCGACTCCAACGGTGATGGCATTGGAGATTTTAATGGAATGACCTCCAAGCTGGATTACTTGCAAAATTTAGGCATTCAAGGCATTTGGTTAATGCCAATTAGTCCATCACCCAGTTATCATAAATATGATGTAACCAATTATTATGGTGTGCATCCTGATTATGGCACCATGGACGATTTTAAAAACTTTGTGTCAGAAGCCCATAAGCGGAACATTAAAGTGGTAATGGATTTTGTAGTCAATCACTCCTCCTCGGAACACCCGTGGTTTTTGGATGCCAAGTCGAGCAAGGAGAGTAAATATCGTGATTATTATGTGTGGGCAGCTATTGATTCTATTCAAGATCAGCTATCTAAAAAAGAAATAACACTTGACTCGGATAATATTACACAATGGCATAAAAATGGGGAGGACAGGGAGTATTATTATGGCTTTTTTTATGGAGGAATGCCAGACCTAAATTATGACAATCCAACCTTAAGAGCTGAGATGATAAATGCAGGCAAATTTTGGTTACAGGAAGTTGGGATAGATGGCTTTAGGCTAGATGCTGCCAAGCATATTTTTCCTGATGAGCAAGCAGATAAAAGCCATGCATGGTGGATTGAGTTTGGCGATGCCATGCGAAAAGTGAAGCCAGAAGTGTATTTAGTAGGAGAGGTATGGGGAGATGCTGAACTGGTTGGGCCTTATTTAAAAGGGCTACCCTCTATGTTTAATTTCGATTTTCATCATGCCATTAACGACCTTATGCGAACAGAGAGGAATAATGGCATTATAGACGACCTAATTGCTGCCAGAGCTACTTATGCAGTTATACAACCCAATTATTTAGATGCCATTTTTGTTAATAATCACGACCAGAACCGGTTGATAAGCAATGTAAATAACTCTATTGCCAAAAATAAACTGGCCGTAGCTATACTGCTAACCTTGCCAGGTACGCCTTACATTTATTATGGGGATGAAATTGCTATGTTAGGTAAAAAGCCTGATGAAATGATTCGTGAACCATTTCTATGGGATGTTGCAGAAAAAGACTCGCTTCGTACTCGTTGGATAAACCCGGTAAATAGCAACGATTTAACCGTAGTTCCATTAAAGGTTCAAATGGAAGATAAAAACTCTACGTATAATTATTTTAAGGCATGGATTCAAGAACGCAACGAGCAGCAAATTTTACAAACTGGAGAACTGCTTAGCTTACCCTTGCCGGATAATATACTGGGCTATGCACGTAGTTTGGATAGCACAAGAATAGTAGTGCTTCATAACCTTACAAATAATAAAGTTGAAGTAAATCTATCAGATTTGGGCTGTACTAAAATCATTTTTTCTGTAGGCTCTGCAGCACTTATTAAGAATGGAAAAATGGAGATTGAACCTTACCAGTCAGTTATTCTTCAATAAGATTTGTTTTTTTTAGCCCAAAGAGTGTGTTAAAAGATAAAAAATATCCGATTTTTGCGCTGAAATTTATATCCAATTCCTCAAACAAAACAAATATGGGAAAATTTAGAAGTGGTGTATTATTTGGTGACGAAGTAACCGAATTATACAAGTATGCAAACGAAAATGATTTTGCGATTCCTGCCGTAAATGTAACAAGCACAAGCACGGTAAATGCTGTGTTAGAAACAGCCAGAGATTTAAATTCACCTGTTATTATTCAATTTTCGAACGGGGGAGCCACTTTTTTTGGGGGTAAAGGATTGAGTAGCGAAAACCAGTTTAGTGCCATACAAGGAGGTGTTGCAGGCGCTAAATATGTGCATAATATTGCAGAGGTTTATGGGGTAACGGTAGTACTACACACCGACCATGCAGCTAAAAAATTATTGCCTTGGATAGATGGACTATTAGAAGCTGGAGAAAAGTATTTTGCCGAAACCGGACAACCACTTTATAGCTCACATATGCTTGATTTGAGCGAAGAGCCACTCGAAGAAAATATAGAAGTATCCGCTAAATATTTTGAGCGTATGGCTAAAATTGGGATGTCGTTAGAAATAGAACTAGGCTGTACAGGCGGTGAAGAGGATGGAGTGGACAATACAGATATGGACAGTGCTCGTCTTTATACACAACCTTCGGAAGTAGCTTATGCTTACGAAAAACTTGGAAAAATTAGTAACCGATTTACAATTGCAGCGGCCTTTGGCAATGTGCATGGTGTTTATAAGCCTGGTAATGTAGAGTTAACCCCTAAAATACTAGATAACTCTCAAAAGTATATTGAAGAAAAATTTAGCACGGGTAAAAATCCTGTTAATTTTGTTTTTCATGGTGGTTCTGGTTCTTCGAGAGATGAAATTAGAGAAGCGGTTGAGTATGGAGCCATTAAAATGAACATTGATACCGATATGCAATGGGCATTTTGGGATGGAGTAAGAGCTTACGAAGCTGAAAATCATGCGTATTTGCAAGGCCAAATTGGAAACCCTGACGGAGAAGAAAGCCCAAACAAAAAATACTACGACCCAAGAACATGGATGCGTAAAGCAGAACAAAGCATGATTGCTCGTTTGAAAGTTAGCTTTGAGGATTTGAATTGTTTAAACAGAAACTAATTAAGATACAAGACGTTAGACATAAGATTACCTCTTGTGTCTAACATCTAATACCTAATAATCTAACGTTAAACATGAGAATAGCACAAAACAGAGTAGTGCAAATGCACTATACCTTAAAAGATGAAAATGGAGATACCATTGATACATCAGATGGGCAAGAGCCATTGGCTTACATCCAAGGAATTGGAAATGTAGTGCCAGGGTTAGAGGATGCCCTTGAAGGAAAAGCCAAAGGTGACAAGTTACACGTAAGTATCAATCCTGAAGATGGATATGGTGAACGTAATGAGGAAATGGTTCAAGAAGTTGCTAAAAGTGGTTTTCAAAGCGAAGAAGGAGAGGAGCTTGTGCCTGGGATGCAGGTGCAAATAGAAACAAATAATGGCCCTTCTATCGCAATGGTCACAAATATTGAAGGAGATAATGTAACCTTAGATTTAAATCATCCGTTGGCTGGGGTAACCTTAAATTTCGACATCGAAGTAATGGATGTTAGAGAAGCGACAGAAGAAGAAATTGACCACGGGCACGTGCATGGAGTTGGTGGGCATCATCATTAGGTTGAATTTCTTATATTTGAACATTAAACAAAAAAATAGAGGTTATGAAATATATAATTGCAGCATTTTTAGCACTCACTTTTTTTGGATGTTCTTCCATTAAAGTTACATCAGACTATGATACCACGGTAGATTTTACAAAGTTTAAAACATTTGAGTACTACGGTTGGGCAGAAGAAAGTAATAAAATCTTAAATCAATTAGAGCAAGAAAGAATTGAAGATGCTTTTGGAAAGGAGCTAAATAAGCGAGGTTTATCTTATGTAAAAAAAGGAGAAGGTGGAGATTTGATAATTACACTTTATGTAGTTACAGAGCAAAAAACAAGTACCACAGCACACACTACTGGTGCGGGTATGGGTGGTTACGGGTATGGTGGTTATTATGGCTATGGTCCAGCGTATGGTTGGGGTGGAGCTGGTATGCATTCATCTACCACAACCTACTCCGAGCAAGATTATACAGTAGGCACATTAATTATTGATGTATATGATGCCAATGATAAAAAGCTAATTTGGGAAAGTATTGGTAAAGGCACTGTTGCTGAAGCTAAAACACCAGAAGCGAAGGAGAAAAATATAGCCATTGCAGTTCAAAAAATTATGGCTACCTACCCAATAGAAGCAGTTAAAGAATAGGCTGATTATTTGAATATTGCCTATTTGTTATTTCTGAAAACATTGACTTTATGGACAGGCTAAGTATCTTCCTCTAAAACCGATACGCAAAACAATCAAATACTTTTCCTGCCTTAAAAGTAGTAGTGCCAGTTGGCAGTTCCAAAAATCCATCGGCATCTACTAAATTGGCTAAGTCGCCCGAGCCATGACCGGGTAAAGGCGTAGCCATTAAATGCCCTTCCTCATCATAGGCTAATTGCACTTGCAAAAAGTACGTTAAGTCGGGCTTAAAAGTAAAATCTTGCGCCAAACGCGCCTTGATTTTAACAGGTTCTATCCCTTCACTTCTTAGTAAAAAGGGAAGTACATACCTGTTTAACCCCACAAAAGTAGAAGTTGGGTTGCCTGGCAAGGCAAATACTGCGGTGTTATTAGTGGTGCCAAACCAAAACGGTTTACCAGGGCGTTGTTTTACAAAGTGAAAATGTTTTTTTACACCTAGTTCGGTTAAAATTTCTGGCACAAAATCGAGTTTTCCTTTAGATACGCCCCCACTTAAAATAACTACTTGATGGTTGTTTAGTATTTTTTCGAGCGATTTTCTGAGTTTCTTTTTATCATCCACAATATGAAAAATATTGCTTTTAAACCCTTTGGCTGTTAGGTGTGCTTGTAGGTTATATACATTCGATTTACGGATTTGATGAGCCCGTGGAGTTTCATTAATTTCTACCAATTCATCGCCCGTGGCTATAATGCCAACACTCATTCTTTGTTGAACCAACACCTTGCTCTTACCCACAGTGGCCAATACGCCAATTTCTGCGGCAGTTAGTAGTTTACCTTTCTTAATTAGCACATCGTTGGCTTTGCGGTCAGAACCTTGAGGGTGTACGTGTTGCTGGGCTTTTACTTCAATGCCATTATCAATAAAAGCAATACCATCCTTAATTGTAATCTCTTCATATTTAATTATAGTATCGGCATATACTGGGCAAACAGCCCCCGTCATTACTTCAATGCAACTTCCAGATTCTTGTAAAGTTACACTTGGTGAACCAGCAGGTAAAAGTTCTTGCACGTTAAAACTTCGTTTACCAGCTTGCCAATCAGTATATCTAACGGCAATTCCATCCATCATTACCCGATCAAAAGGAGGGAAATCCCTGTCTGCGATAATATCTTCTGCCAGCACTCTGCCAAGGCAGTTGCTAAAATTTACTACTTCGGTATCTGTTATTTTTACTAAATCAAGGATTATCTTATCAATTTCGGCTACTGTAATCATATCAAAAAATGTTTAGACAAAAGTAATGCGGCAATCATTAGCTATCTTTGTTTAACTGTAAAATATTACTCAAAAATGGCTGAACTAACACATATCGATAACAAAGGCAACCCTGCAATGGTGGATGTTTCTGTAAAACAAATCACGCAACGAACGGCTACAGCCCAAAGTATTGTAGAACTTGGGGAGCAGATAATGGCAGAGCTAAAAGAAGGAGAAATCTTTACCAAAAAGGGACCAGTATTTCACACCGCTATTATTGCTGGCACGATGGGCGCGAAGAAAACATCGGAACTTATTCCGTTTTGCCACCCTGTTGGATTAGAAGATTGTAAAATTGAAATTGTTACCGAAGGAACCAGAGCCATTATTACCTGCACCGCTAAAGTAACAGCCAAAACAGGCATCGAAATGGAGGCGATTACAGGAGCCAGTGTAGCTGCCATAACTATATACGATATGTGTAAAGCAATGAGCCACGATATTGAAATTGTGAGTACTCGATTACTCGAAAAGACAGGCGGGAAGAAAGATTTTAAATTTGTTTGACTGTAACTATGCACTACTGGTTAATAGCGTCTCGCTAAGACTAAAAACTATTATGAAAAGCATTATTTTTGTATTGATTGGCAGGGACTTAGCTAGATGCTAAGACCAGTAAATAACGAAAAGACTTTAAGCACAATCTGTATTTTTATTAATTCGAAATTTAAAATGGCACATCAAAAACACACAAAACTACAAAAGCCAATAGGAGGTAAATTTGGCAGAAACGAACTTGGCATTATGGGCGCTCCTTGTGGCGAAATAAAAGCCCTATCTGCTCAATTGATAACCACTTTAAAAGCCCATTGGAATATTGGCTATATAGATGCAGACCATAATGCGCCTGAGCCTGATGGTTGGAGTGCGCTGCAATTTGGTGCAGTAACCGAATTTGTAGATCGCATTTCGTATAAACGATTAGATTCATTAGCGGCAGCACCCGATTTTAGGCATATCGATTTAACCCTTATCAATGCCAATCATAATCTGGCAGCGGCTCAAATAGCTTTTGTGCATCCTAAAAAGGACTTAGCCAAAAAGCAGGATAAGCTTACCAATGTAGTAATGGTGATTTTAGAGAAATCGGTTGAGGCAGTACCAGACTACTTGGTTGCCCATATAAATAATACGGACGTGCCTGTTTTTAAGGCATCTGAACTAGAAAAAATTACCCAATTTATTGATGGTTGGCTTCGCAATCGAATACCAAAATTATACGGATTAGTACTGGCGGGTGGCAAAAGCACTCGTATGAATAAAGATAAATCACAGCTCAAATACCATAACAAACCACAGCAACAACACGCCATAGAATTATTAGAGAACGTGTGCGAGGAGGTATTTGTTTCGAGCCGAGATGAAGGCCAATCGAGTGAATTAGCCGTGCCAAGCATTGCCGATAAATTTATCGGACTTGGTCCCTACGGAGGTATTTTAAGTGCTTTTATGCAAGAGCCGAATGTGGCTTGGTTAGTGATAGCCGTTGATTTACCTTTCTTGGATAAAGCAACTATAAGTAATTTAGTTGAGCATAGAAACCCATCGAAATTGGCCACTTGTTTTATCGATCCTCAAAATGAGTTTCCAGAGCCACTCATTTCTATTTGGGAGCCTAGGGCATATCCTCGAATGCTCGATTTTCTTTCGAAAGGCTATTCGTGCCCTCGTAAAGTATTAATTAATAATAATGTGGAAATTATAACAGAGCGCAATGTACAAGCACTTACCAATGTAAACACACCCGAAGAATTTGAGGAGGCTTTAAAAATTATTAATGGATAATCCCTATACACCCATTAGTTGCTCTTTTTATGATTATTTAGAAGAAGCGGCAACGCTAAAACAAGTGGCTACCATTGTTTAAGGACACCTCTATTTGAATGAAGGTGTTACTGAAATAGTAGAGGCAAGAATTAAAACACTGTTTATAAAGAATAAGGTGGAGTATATGCTGCTTAAAAATAGCCAAGAAATTCGATTGGATAAATTGATTAGCTTTAATGGCAAGCAACTCCCACAATCGTGTTAATTTTGTTAACCAAACACCCCATCCACACCGTCATTCCTGCGAAGGCAGGAATCCCTTCATTCATTGCACAGATTCCCGCCTTCGCGAAAATGACGGATAAAAATAATAATAAATGAAAGTACTCGTTACTGGAGCAGATGGATTTTTAGGTAATAATATAGTGCGTGAGCTTTTGAATAGAAAGATTGAAGTACGTGCTTTTGTTCAAAAAAATAGCCCAGTAACAACACTAGACGACTTACCCATCGAAAAGCTAGCAGGTGATATTTTGAATCCATCTGAAGTAGAAGGCGCTGCCAAATCCTGTGACTATATTATTCACGCAGCGGCAAATACCTCCATTTGGCCTCAGCGATCAGAAATTAGTTGGAAAGTTAATTATGATGGCACCTTAAATGTTATCTCAGCAGCACTAAAGCCAAAAGTAAAACGATTGGTAGCTATTGGCACTGCTACTTCGTTTGGTCACGGAACATTAGAGCAACCTGGTACTGAAGAATCACCTTTTAAATCAGCCAAGTATGGGCTAGATTATATCGACTCAAAACTAGCCGCACAACAAGCAATTATTAAATCGGTGAAGGATGCAGGTCTTGATGCGGTAATTCTGAACCCCACCTTTATGCTTGGGCCTTATGATACCAAACCAAGCAGTGGTGCTTTATTATTGGCTCTTTATAAGGGTGAAATTCCGGGCTACACCAATGGAGGTAAAAATTTTGTGTATGTAAAAGATGTAGCCATAGCAGCTTGCAATGCCCTTAAATTGGGCAAAAAAGGCGAATGTTATTTAATGGCCAACAAGAACCTAAGCTATAAGGATTTTAACCAGTTAGTGGCTGATGAATTAGGTGTTAAGCCTCCAAAGCTAAAAATCCCTAATTTGATTATTTTATTCTATGGCATTCTTTCGCAATGGGTAAGTAAGCTAACTAAAAAGCCCCCAAAAGTGAGTTATTCGGTAGCGCAACTAAGCCTAATTACCAATTACTTTACAGCAGCTAAAGCAGTTAAGGAACTTAATATGCCTCAAACATCTATTAAAATAGCAATTAAAGAGGCCTTTGAATGGTTTAAAGAAAATGGGTATCTTACAACAAAATGAAGAAAGTAAATTTAAAGGATAAAGTAGCTATCATTACGGGGTCAAGCCAAGGCATTGGCAAGGCCATTGCTATTGCCTTGGCAAAAAAAGGGGTTAAAGTGGTATTAAATGGCCGCAATGTAGATAAGCTTACCCAAGCCAAACTTGAATTATTTGCCCAAGGCTATGAAGTGTTGGCAGTACAAGCAGATGTGGGTAAATATGAGGAATGCGAAAATTTAATTGAACAAACCATCGATCGATTTGGGCAGCTAGATATGCTGATTAATAATGCAGGCATTGCAATGGAAGGGAGCATTGCCGACACCCAACCCGAAGTATTTGAACAAGTATTTCATACCAATATTATGGGTGTGCTTTTTCCTACTAAAGCGGCCTTGCCACATCTAAAAAAATCGAAGGGAAGCGTTGTGTTTACAGGCAGCATTGCCGGATATATGGGGCTGCCTAATTATTCTGCGTACTCCGCTTCTAAAATGTCACTCACTGCTTTGGTGCAATCCTTAAAAATTGAATTGGCAGGCACAGGAGTACACGTAGGCATTAATTATGTAGGGTTTGCCGAAAATGATAAAGACAAAACGTATTACGATGCCAATGGAAATATTAAATTAATGCCTGTGCGAAAACAGTTTAAGCGAATGCCCTTAACCAAAGTGGCAAATTATTTTGTTCGTGGCATCGAACATCGAACATACAAACAAACCCTATCAGGTATTGGTAAATTTACACGTATAATGCATCAATATTTTCCCGCTATCTTTGAGTGGGCAATGATTAAAAAACATGTAAACCTAAATTGAGCGATTGAGTAGAGATGAAAATATAACCTTTAAAATGGAGACCCCGCAACGGATGCGGGGAATCGTACTTTTTATACATTTGCCGAATCTGTTTCGACATCCCCTTAATTAAAAGGTTTAGTACTAAACAATTAGGAGACTCTTCGGGCTGTAGCCGGCTGAGTGACGTACACTCTTTTTCGAACCGTCATTCAGAAGGAGGAACGACTGAAGAATCTCTTTACAAAACAATTATAATTGCAATAAACTAATACATTTTGAAATTATTGATAATATTGAATCTGCCATTGAACGAGAAAAGTATATAAAAGGAAAGAGTAGATATAAACTAGAATTGATTACCAATAAAAATCCTTCTTTCAGAGATTTGTGGGAGGATATAAAGAGGGGGTAATCAATAGGAGACTCTTCGAGCTTGTAGCCAGGTGAGTGACGTGTACTCTTTTTCGAACCGTCATTCAGAAGGAGGAACGACTGAAGAATCTCTTTAAAATGGAGACCCCGCAACGGATGTGGGGAACCGTACTTTTTATACACTTTGCCGGATATGTTCCGGCATCCCCTCTTTTGAAATTCTTTAGTCTGTCAATGACAAATACCCGATAACTACCGAGTGAAGCAATCTGTTTGATAAATACCCAATAACCAATACCCAATAACCAATAACTAATACCCAATAACCAATACCCAATACCCAATAACCAATAACCAATAACCATTAACCATTAACCATTAATTACCAATGAGCGATTTCGATAAAAAAGCAGCCGAATGGGATAAAAACCACGACCACGCCACTAGAGCCAATAAATTAGCTAACTACCTGGCTTCTCAAATAGACTTAGGCAAAGTAAAAAAAGCAATGGAGTATGGCAGCGGAACGGGGTTGTTAAGCTTTGCATTAAAAGACAAACTGCCATCTATTGATTTAATGGATGCTTCCATAGAAATGACCAAAGCAGCGCAGCAAAAAGTAACAGACCAAGGCATAGCCAGTTTACACCCTGTGCAATATGATATTATGACACAAGGACTGCCCGCTAATCGGTACGATTTAATTTTTATTTTACAAACCCTGCATCATATTGATGATACTGCGCTTTTTATCCAAAAATCTTCACAATTATTAAATAGAGGTGGCCATTTGGTTATCATAGATTTGGTACAAGAAGATGGCAGTTTTCACGAAGATGAGTTTCACGGACATAAAGGATTTGTGCAATCTAATCTCGAGCAAAAACTCAAAGATTCAGGTTTAGCACCTACCCATTATGGCATTTGCCATACCATCGAAAAAGAAATGGAAGATGGCGGTATTAAAGAGTACCCGCTATTTATGATGGTGGGAAAGAAGTGATGTTAGATAAAAGAAAATATTCCTAATTTTAGAGCCTGTCCATAAACTCCAATAAACAAAAATCAAATAACAAAAAAATCTCAAAAACGAAAACATAAAACCATGTAAGTGTTTGGTGTTTAGATAATTGTATTTTGAGATTTAGTTGTTATTTGAATATTGTCATTTGTTATTTCTAAAAAAAATTACTTTATGGACAGGCACTATTTAGTCGTAATGGTATCTACATTTAGCAATATGAATTTCGCCATCCTTGATTTTGTAAATAAGCCGATGTTCTGAATCGATTCTACGAGACCAAAACCCTTTATAATTATACCTTAACGGCTCTGGTTTGCCAATGCCCGTATATGGCTCTCGGGAAATGGATTTTAACAGATCATTTATCTTTTTAACAATTTTTTTATTCGTTTTTTGCCAATAGAGATAATCCTCCCACGATTCATCAACAAAAATGTAGTTCATTAGTCTATTAACTCTTTTTCAAACGTGTTCCCATCCTCTATTTTTTTGATGGCTGAATCTAGCCTTTGTTTGTTAGCGTTTGATGCCAATTCGTGCTGAGTTGATTGCAAGGCGTTGTACTCCTCTAAAGACATAACAACAATTCCACTGTCTTTACCCCTGTTAATTATTAAGGTTTCAAAGTTTTCGATTACGTTATCAATGTAATGTTTGATGTTTTTTCTAAAATCTGACAGGGTAGTGGTTTGCATAAAAACGTACTTTATATTGTACAAATATATGCACAATATACAGCAAATTCAAATTTTTTAATATTTTGCATATTCGTAATAATAATTTACTTCTCATTCATTAAAATATTAAGCACTTTGGTTCTTGCTACCTCCGCATTCCAACCCGTTTGCATATCAGGGTGGTATAAAAGCCGAATCATATCTTTATCAATACGCTGGTACGAATTTACAGTTTCCCATCCACTATAAAATATGCTATTTTGGTATTCATGCGATTGGTTTGTGAGCCCAATGGCATTTGTTAATAACCTACGCAATAAAAATGTGGAATAAGAAAATGTGCCTTGAGTAACATCAATAAACATATTTCCATAAAAAATATTGCTTTTATTATGCCAATAGATATAATAATTACCTGCAAAAGTGCTTGTAGTATCGCCTTGCGAAGGGAAAATTGTATAATATTGTTTTGCTGTACCTATGATAATATCAAAGTTAGCACCCAACGAATCTTCCGTTACTTCAATTTGAAAACCATCGGTAGCAATCGAATTTATTTCTGTTACAATTTTGTTCAACTCATTTTTGAGAGGCTCACTTGGGCTACCACTCATATACACTTTCATAGGTGCTTTCCATTTACGAGTAATCTGGCTTATAGAGCCATCTGAAAACCCTAAAGCGATTTGCTCAAAGTAATCAATTACTTGTTTATCATAGGGGTCAATTCTTATAAAATCCTCGTTTTTGTTTTTGCAAGCTGCTATAACAACTAATAATAGCATAAATTGAAAAAGTTTTTTCACTGGCGTTTCGGTCTAATAATTATTAAAGATTAAATATAAGTAAAAATAGAAAGCAAAGTGATGAATTTAAGAAATTTTTATCCTCTTAAAAACACCCAATTGTACTCACTCGATTGAGTTGAGTCAAACGCATACCCATTGCCATCAAACGATTTTAGCAATTCAGGGTTGGTAATACGGTTTTTGATAATATAATTAACCATTACACCCCGGGCATTTTTTGCATATACGGCTACTATTTTGTACTTCCCATTATTATAATCCTTAAAAACAGGCGTAATTACGTTGGCTTTTAATTTTGATTCCTTTACAGATTTATAGTACTCGTTTGAAGCCAAATTTATGACTGCATTGCTGTTACCCAACTCTTTGTTTATAAACTCGGTTATTTTATCACCCCAAAACTGGTATAAATTTTTATAACTGTGCAAATTAAGTTTTGTACCCATCTCTAATCGGTATGCTTGTATTAAATCTAAGGGGCGAAGCACCCCATACAATCCTGATAAAATACGAAGATGCTCTTGTGCAAAATCTAACTCCTGCTTATTCATTTTTTTAGCACCTAATCCTCTATATACCTCCCCATTAAAAGCCAAAATAGCGTGTGCGGTATTTTCTTTTTTAGGATTAAGTACCCATTTTTGATAACGATTTGCATTAAGTGCCGCAAGTTCGGGGCTAATATGCATTAATTCAGCAAGCTCCTTTTCCGAAAATACACTCAGTTTTTTAATAAGCTTTTCGGAGCTTTTTTTAAAATTGGGTTCTGAAAAAACAGGAGTTTTAGGTGCATCTAACCCAAATGCCTTTGGGTCGAATGATTTAGCAGGAGAAATGAGAACTAGCATAAAATTAGGAGTAAGTTGAATGTAAAAATAGCATAATTGAGTGCAGTGTAGCAAATCAAATTAATCTATTCAAAGTAGATTTTATTTATGAGATAGTTAGTTGAGCCCACTCCGAAAACACCTAAAACCAAAATAACTCTTTTTTGAAAATTGTCTGTTTTTGGAGTGGATTCTTAGTTGTAATTTCTTATTTAGTTGCATTAAAGATGAAATTGCTTTAATTTTTACGATTAAACCTAAAACCTTACTCTGTTATTATGGCTGAAGAAAGAAAATTTGCAGGTACGAGTGTTACCAAAGCACCGTCATTTCGTTCCCTTTTAAAATCGTTAAATATTTATGTAATCAGTTGGTTTTTGCTTTCTAGTGCTGCCACATTTGCTTACGGCTATTTTGTAATGGAAGTTGACTTTGCTGATTATTCCGTTTGGCAATTAATGAAATTGCTTTACAGTCAATTTTTACTCATTGCTTTGGCTATGGCTATTATCGTACTTTTTATCCACGATAAAAGGCAAAAAAATTACCCCGTGCAACGTGTGTTTCCTGTTATTATTTGGGGAAGAAAATTACTTGTAAAAATGGGGCCGTTGCTCCGTCAATATTTATTTTTAAACGATCAGGAAGAAACACCATACAGCCGAATTACCCGTAATTGGATTTATGAATCCTCCTTAGGTGTGCGCAATACCATTGGTTTTGGTAGCCAAATAGATATGGATAAAGTGGGTACTACCCTTATAATGCCTGCCACTTTTACCAATACTAAATCTAAAACAGGCGATAAGGTAGGCAGAGCTTATAAAGTGGTAATTGGTGAGCAAACAGGTGTTGAACCTGTGGTAATGGAGCATTTTGTAAATATAAGTGCTATGTCGTTTGGGGCATTGTCGTATCGGGCGCACGCAGCACTTAATGCAGGTGCAAAAATGGCGGGCATTATGCATAATACAGGTGAGGGTTCTTTAGCTCCTTGCCACGAGTATGGTGGCGCAGATTTAATATTTCAGATTGGTACTGCCAAATATGGCATTAGAGATGCGGAGGGCAATTTAGATGATAACTTATTGCGCGAAAAAGCAGAACATCCACAAGTAAAGATGTTTGAAATTAAACTGGCGCAAGGAGCAAAACCAGGCAAGGGTGGTATGTTGTTAAAGGAAAAAATTACCAAAGAAATTTCCGAAATACGAAAAATTCCGATGGGCAAAGATGCTTATTCTCCTGCCCGTCACCGTGAGTTTAGCGATGTGGCTGGCTTATTCGATTTTATAGAGCATATTCGTAGTATTGTAAAGAAACCCGTAGGAATCAAAATGGTAATTGGTCATACAGCCGAAATTGAAGAAGTGGCCAAAACGATGAAAGAGCAACCTGGCAGAGGGCCCGATTATCTTGTAATTGATGGGGGAGATGGGGGCACAGGTGCTGCTCCTCACGTACTAAGTTCGTATGCCGGTTTGCCTATGAAACAGGCTGTAGCCGTAGCCGATTGGGCGTTTAAAAGCCAAGGCATCAGAGATAAAATCGTGATTTTTGCGAGTGGTAAAATTTCTACACCGATTGATGTAGCTGTTGCCATGGCACTGGGTGCCGATGCCGTATATATGGCACGTGGGTTTATGCTTTCATTAGGGTGTATTCAAGCGTTAGAGTGCCATACCAATAGCTGCCCTACGGGCATTGCTACGCAAAATAAAAGCTTAGAAAAAGCCCTCGATATTCAGGCAGCAGCCAAGCGAGTGGCCACTTATGCCGAGGTGCTTTACAAAGAAACTCAAATGTTGGCGGAGTCTTGTGGATATGACCATCCTAATGAAATTACGCCTGACGATATTATGGTGGTTACTTCACCCGGACACCTAGATTACCTATCTGAGTTACACGGAGTTTCTGCGTATGAATCAAGCTTAGAAAGGCGTAAAGCCCAAGAGTTGGGAATGACGGTGGGCGAAATGAAAATGAAAGAGTATTAGAGAAGTGAGGAGTTTGAAGTCGGAAGTTCGGAGTTTGGAGTCGGGAGTTTGGAGTGAGAAGTTTGGAGTGAGAAGTTTGAAGTCGGAAGTTGAAAGTTAGGAGTAGGGAATGACTACTTTTGCAGCTTAATACATACTGCATTGAAAACATTTAAAGAGCTAGGCGTAAGTGCTAACATTATAAAAGGGTTAAACGACCTTAAAATCACAGTTCCAACTGAAATTCAAGCGGACGTAATTCCACTTTTGCTGAATGCCAATATGGATTTGGTAGGCCAAGCACAAACAGGTACAGGTAAAACCGCTGCTTATGGCTTACCGTTGCTCCATCGGATTAATCCATCTAAAAAAGTAGTACAAGCCTTAGTGCTTTGCCCTACACGTGAGTTAGGGCAACAAGTAGCCAAGCAGCTCTTTAAATTTACCAAATACACCGATAAAATTTTTACGGAGGCTGTTTTTGGAGGTGCTCAAATAGATAAACAGATTCAGGCGCTTAAGAGGCCCACTCATATTGTGGTGGCTACACCGGGCCGGCTCATCGATTTAGTAAAGCGCAAGGCGGTAGATTTATATAACGTAAAAACGGTGGTGCTAGATGAGGCAGACGAAATGCTAAGTATGGGGTTTAAAAAAGACCTCGAAACTATATTAGAGTATGTAAAAAATGCGGATAGTAAGTGGTTGTTCTCAGCTACTTTGCCACATGGTATTAAGCAGATTATTAATAATTACCTTGCTGAAGATGCACATCGCATTGAAATAAGTGGAAGAAATACGGTTAATAAAAATATTGAGCATAAATTTCTTATTTGTGATGAGCAGGATAAACTTACGGTTTTACTCCAATTTTTAAAAACGGAAAAGGAAAATAGAGGCATTGTTTTTTGCAAAACAAAAGCGGCTACTCAAAAACTAGCCAAACAATTGATGGCTAAAAATGTGCCTGCGGATGGCATACACGGTGACTTAAAACAAAAAGAGCGTGATAAAGTAATGCGTGCTTTTAAAAATGAAAATTTACAAGTGCTTGTGGCCACCGATTTAGCGGCCCGAGGCATTGATGTAGAAGCACTGTCGTTTGTGGTGCATTACCAATTGCCCGATAAAGAAGAATATTACACCCACCGTAGTGGCAGAACTGCCCGAGCGGGCAAAAGAGGCCTTTCGTTAAGCATTGTTACCACCACAGAGCTAAAGCAACTACGCTACTTCGAAAAAGCATTAGGCATTAGCTTCGATCAAATTCGGCAGGTGAGGTAGAGGGTTTGCCCGCAGATTCCGCAGGCAAACGCAGATTCTATATTAATTCAAGCGTCCACTTGAATTTCTGCCATTAAGTAAAATTGCAGAATATTTTGTTTCGCTGAGTCACGAAGCATTTTCTAGAATTACCCAAGAAGATAAAACAAGAACTCGAAGATTACGAGAAGTAAAGGATGGTCAACCAAATGGCGATGTAACAACCATCCTTAAAAACACATCGCAAATTCATATTAAATTCTAATGCCTCAAATAAAATACTAGCCTTATTAGTGAAAACTGCTCTCTTAAAAGCCTAACTCTAAGAATATGAACAACTTTGCTATTTAATCTATTATTATACCGCTATAGTTAGCAATAAAATCTATTATGAATATGGTTTAGGGTATTACGTACTGATAAATTGTTTTGGTTACTGTTTTGCACAATTAAAAGTAGCAAAAGATAAAACGTTAGCCAATGATGAATAGCAGGCATAAAATTGATATCTGTCACCAATATGAAGTGGAGAGGCAAGTGATTACTCTTCTATTCGAATAGCATCGTGGAGTTCATTTTTATCTTCAGGCTTAATTATAAACCCATTATCGAGTAGTAATTTTTTGCAGGCATCAATAGCTTCAATTATACCTGCGGTCATTTGTTTACTTTTAATACCATTTACCACCAAGGCAACAATATGTTCCCAGTCGGTAGGGTTAATTTTTTCGTTAATGCCTTGATCTCCAATAACAACTACTTGGTGTTCTAATGCGCTGATGTAAATTAAAATGCCCGTACGGTCAATGGTGTTAAAAACTTGCTCTTGCAAAAACATATCCTTGGCCTTAGTTAGTACTCGTTGCGATACAATAGAATTGCTAGTAACAGCAAACCGAAGGTATGGAAAGAAGAAGGCAATGGCATACCCGATAACCATAACACCCATAATGGTGCTTCCTATTACCATTGGTGTATAGTAGGAGGGGAGCAACCAAAAATATGATAAAACAATGGTTGCCATCGAAAATACGAAGGCAAGAATGCCACTAAATTTCCAATTGGCATTTACATAATCATCGCTGTTTTTAGCGTAATATAATACCAGTTCGCCCGATGATTCTTTTTCGAGTGAAGCAACTGCTGCTTTAATTTCTTCTTTTTCGTTTGCTGTAAATATATTTTTAGACATCTGCTTTAAGCTTTAGTTCTATCTACTATTTTGTTATTTATTATTTTGAGCATTTTCCTATTACCACCCTCCAGAAGCACCCCCGCCTCCAAAGCTGCCACCACCTCCAGAAAAACCTCCGCCTCCGGAAAATCCACCACCTCCAAAACTGCTTCCTCCCCCGTAATATCTGCCAGTTCCACTTGAGTTACCAAACAAGAAGACTCCTGAAAACACAAACCCTATAATGCCAAAAATGATAGAACCCCCATAAAATCCAATAAGTACTGCAATGGCAGCTATAATGGCAAATTTTATTTTTTTATTTTTTACAAATGCTTTAATCACAAAACCAATAATAAAAATAACCATAATCAAAATTGTAAAAAGGTTATTGCTTCTTTTTCCTGATGATACTATTTTACGGGTAACACCTGGTAACTCTTCTTGAGAAATTAAGCTCATAATGGCATTAGTGCCTTCGTAAATACCTGTATAAAACTGCCCTTGTCTAAAATTAGGAATTATGATGTTTTCAATAATTCGTTTGGCATAAATATCAGGAATGGCTCCTTCCAGTCCATAGCCCACCTCAATGCGAAGCTTTCGATCGTCTTTTGCAATAATTAAAATTACACCATCATCGGTATTGGCTCTGCCAATTTTCCATTTTTCAGCCAAACGGATTCCATATTGCTCAATAGCTTCGGGCTCTGTGGTAGGGATAATCAAAAGGACGACTTGGCTGCCTTTTTCCTTTTCAAATTGAGCTAACTTGTTTTCCAAATTCGCAATTTCGGTTGTAGAAAGCGTAGCTGTTAAATCAGTTACTCGTGCTTTTAATGTTGGTAATGGCTGGTTTTTTTGTGCGAAAACAGTATTTGTGCACAATAAAAACAGGAATAAGAGTAGTATTTTTTGTGTTAGTATTTTCATTTGTTTGTAATAATACTAAACTTGCTAAAAAATTAATCATAATGAGCAAATCAGTTTGGATAATAGTAGCAGTTGTGGTGGTACTAGGCTTAGTGGCGATGAGTAAGTATAACACCATGGTAGATAAAGATGAAAGCGTGGTAACCCAATGGGCTAATGTTGAAACGCAATATCAACGTAGAGCCGATTTGATACCTAATTTAGTTAATACTGTAAAAGGATACGCTTCGCACGAAAAAGAAACGTTAGAAGCAGTAATGAAAGCCAGAGCATCGGCTACAAGCATTAAAATTGATGCCTCCAACCTTACACCTGCCATGATTCAACAATACCAATCGGCACAAAGTGGCATAACTTCGGCTTTATCTAAATTGTTGGCGGTTTCAGAACGATATCCAGATTTAAAGGCCAATCAAAATTTTTTAGAGTTGCAAGCGCAATTAGAAGGCACCGAAAACAGAATTGCGGTAGAACGCAGAAGGTATAACGAAGTGGCCAAAGACTATAATGTGTACATTCGTAAGTTTCCAACTTCGATGTTTGCCGGTATGTTTGGGTTTGAAAGACGACCTCCGTTTGAGGCCGCTGAGGGCAGTGATGAAGCTCCAGAAGTTCAATTCTAAGAGTTTTAACAGTGTAGAGGTTTGCTAATAGGCAATAAATTAAAATAAAGAACGTACTTTTGCCGTTTGCCATAAAAGGTAAGGTTTATTAGATGAGAATACTCAACTCTTTTTCTATACTAATGATATGTATTGCATTGGCTGGTTGTAAGGCTGATATGATATGCTCTGCCTATCAATCTTATTTTCTAATTGATGAAACTGCACAACGCGACCAATTCGGATATTTTGCGCAAGATTCTCTTCCACGTAGAGATGTATTTCATTCCACCCTCGATAAAAACGGCTTGGTGGCTAAAACAAACCTGCTTGCTTATGTAGATCAGGATTGGGTTAGAAGTAGAGAAATTAGAACGGTAACTATGGAAGTTATCTATCCGGTAGTATCCGATTCTTTATTATTTGCCGGAGATGCAATGATGTATGCCGAAACAGACGTAGTGGATAGCATCGCTTTAGATAGTGCGCGTATGGCCGCACAAACATTTAGATATGGAGCCGACCAAAAATACTATAATTGGTATTTTAGAGACAAATTAGTATGGAAAGATGAATTAGAAGGCAAAAAATCGAAAGAAGAAGACTCCGCAGAAGAAAAAGTAGAGAAGGCTGGATTCTTTAGTTTTTTTAAGAACCTTTTTAAAAAGAAAGATAAAACCACTGACGATACAGAAGAGCTAGAAAGTTCGACCGCGCAAGAAGAAGGAGACTTAGAGAAAGAACCCGAAAAGAAAGGCCTCTTTAAAAAGAAAGAAAAGAAGCCTAAAGAGGCTAAACAGAAAAAAGTTAAGCAAAAAAAGGACAAATCTAAAAAAAATAAAAAGCTGCTGGAAAATACTGCTCCAAACCCTCCTCCAAACCCTCCTGCCAACGAAGAAGATGATGGGGAAGATGATTTTTAGCTAGTTCATTACGGGGCGTAAGCTGACGAAATTCTGAGCATTCCAGTTGCCGACCAACTCTTTTTGTAAATATTTATACCAACATAGGTATTCATTCCTAAAAAATCAATACTTTCATTTTTCATAAGTCCTTATTTTTAAATGGATTAAAATTGCAACTCCACAAGTTATGGATGATTGTTGATAAGGGCTTATGTTTTACAGAGGAGCTAAAAAAGCATAAGGGGATAGTATTTGATGGTTGCTAAAACTGGCTAAGTTGCAAGTTCGATGTTATGTAACTTATGCAACATTTGTGTAAGGTATCATCATAAACCATCTTTTAGCATATATCATAAACAATAGCGGCTTTAATCCTGGCGACCACTGCTGCTAGGTTAAATTCAAATGAGTATTTTTGTGTAAAACGTAGGATTACTTAATAATGACACAAATAAAACTTGATATACTTGCTTTAGCCGCTCATCCAGATGATGTTGAATTATCGTGTGGCGGCACCATTGCTAAATACTGTGCCGAAGGAAAAAAAGTGGGTATTGTAGATTTTACCCAAGGGCAAATGGGTACAAAAGGCTCTCCCGAACTACGATTAGAGGAATCGGCCAATGCTGCTAAGGTACTTGGGTTGGCTGCAAGAGAGAATTTAGGATTGCAAGATGTGTTTTTCGAAAATTCAGTAGAGAATCAATTGAAAATTGTTGAAGTGATTCGAAAATACCGCCCCGAAGTATTACTTATTAACGCACCCGAAGAAAGGCATCCCGATCATGTACGCGCATCTGCCATGTCAAAAGCGGCCGTGTTTTTGGCAGGGCTAAAAAAAATAGAAACAAAGGTTGATGGTAAGCCCCAAGCTGTTTTTAGGCCAAGAGCCGTGTACCATTACATTCAAAGCCAAATGCTTACACCCGATTTTATATTGGATGTATCGGATTATTTAGAACTAAGAGACAAAGCCATTTGGGCGTTTGCTTCTCAATTACACAACCCGAACGACCCGAAAGGGGAAACGTTTATTTCTTCTCCGGAGTTTTTAAAAATGCTTAATGCCAGAGGCAAAATGTTTGGCCACTCTATTGGAGTTAAATTTGGCGAAGGATTTATAGGAACTCGGAATACAGGTGTTTCAGACTTATTTGGTCTGCTTTAAAATTTTTATCCAATGTTCGGTACATACCAAGTAGTTTTTCCGTATCACCCTCCTTTACCTCTAGTAGCTGAGCAGCCGCTTTGCTTACAGCAATAGAAGGATAGTAATTATTGCGCAAGTAGTGTACCAAATGCAAGGTTCGCAGCCCATTAAACCAATTAAACCACCGATGAATAAAGGTGGGCAAATTGGTGCTTTGCCTTTGAATGTTGCTTAAAACATGTGCATAATTTTCTTGGGCTAAATAGGCTTTAATCCCTGTTGAAAGTGGCTTTAACAAAACCTGTGGGTCGGGTGTGGCGTAAAAAGACGGAACAATTTTAAATAGCGCCTCTAGTTCTTTAAAAATTTGAGGATGATACGTTATCATGTCTGTTTCTTTTTTGTGCAACCAATCGCCCATGGCTTTGCCCGTGCCAAAGGGTACACGATCCGAAGTTCTTGCGGAAGGGAACACCGTAGCGGTGGTAATCTCATCATAATTACCATAAGGGATTATTTTGTGTAAAAAATGAAAATCTTCGCCTGCCTTTCGCCTATTCATACCGCCCGCTTTTACATATACATCGGCTCGTACTGCCATGCTTGAGCCAATGGTATGAAAAGCATACGGATAACCTGCTTTTCTTAGCCCATTCACATAATACCTTAAATGCAGCTCGTATTGAATAATTCCCTCTTCTTTATCTGTTGATAAGGTATGATAGGTATGCTCAAAATTGATGGAAGCTCCGGTTAATTTCTTGTTTTTAAAACTTGAGTAAACATTTTTGAGGTAGCTAGAGCTACATGTACAATCCGCATCAAAACAAAGAATAATGCCTTTCACATTATTTATTTCTTCAAACCTTCGTACGGCCTCATCCATACCTGCTTTGCGGGCAAGCCCTACACCAGCGTGCTTTTTGGGTAAAGTAATATGAGTAACAAAAAACTGAAGATATGGTTTTTGGTTAAGGCTAATCCAATTTTTAACCTCATTAAGGGTGTGGTTGTTTTGGTGTTTTACAGTTTTATCGCAATGCTCTGGTTGGTTAATGATGATGAGTGCTTCGGTGTTAACAGGAGGGAGGTCTGATTTAAATAGGCTGTTTAATGCTGTAATGGTATGCTGTTCGTTAAATACAGGTATTACAATAATAAGCCCAGTAGTTGGTTTTGCTACTGGTAAAATGTAAAGCGGAGGGTAGGCGTACCGTTCTAAATAAATACTCATTAAGGCGATAGTCTTTCTACGTGCCACGTGCCATTTTCTAAGCTATAATTAATCCGATCGTGCAAACGGCTAGGCCTGCCTTGCCAAAACTCTATGCGTGTAGGCATAAGAATATAGCCACCCCAAAAATTAGGCTTGGGTACTTTTTGTCCAATAAAAGTAGCCGCTTTTAACGTAAATTTTCGCATTAATTCTACTCTTGAAATAAGAGGCTTACTTTGGTTAGAAACCCAAGCACCAACCCTGCTTTTATAAGGGCGCGAATTAAAATAGGTGATTGAGTCTTGCTCCGAAATTTTTTGTACCGTACCTTCAATACGTACCTGTCGTTCTAATTCTTTCCAAAAAAAGGTAAGTGCCGCAAAAGGATTTTCTGCTAATTGCTGCCCTTTGGTACTATTATAATTGGTAAAAAATACAAATCCGTTATTATCAATCCCTTTTAATAATACAATTCGTGCACTTGGTTTGCCTTGCTTAGTGGCTGTAGAAAGTGTCATAGCGTTTACTTCCTCAACCTCAGCGTGTATGGCTTCCTTAAACCATTTGTTAAATTGGGCTGTAGGATTTTTATCCACATCTGTTTTGGACAAACTCTTGGCCGAGTAGTCTTTACGGATAGCTGCAATTGATTTATTAGTTACCATTTATTTCAAAATTAAGGCAATTAGGTTTCAAGTAGATTGTTTTAGGGTTTATTTATTGTAAGCTAAATACACCCCTCTGAATTAACATTCACTCATTTAACCTAAATTATTTATAAATAGGTATCATCAAATGATACCTGCTGAAAATAATGCTTCTGAAAGAGTCTCTCGCAGAGGACTCTCTGAGTAAAAAGAAAAGCGCTAAAATTATCTCAAGCAGTATGTTCAATTAATAAATACCTGCCGACCGGCTGAAACCTCAACAATAAAAATTTAAAACCATGCAAGTGTTTGGTGTTTAGGCGATTGCATTTTGGCATGTATTTGCTATTTGCATATCAATGTCGTTTAGTTAAGCCAAAACGTCTTTGCGAGGAACGAAGCAATCTCTAATTTGAAGACTACAGGGTTAAGCTGAACAGACTGCTTCTCCAAATGGCGGATCGCAGTGACGGAAAGCTTAACTAAACGACATTGATTTGAATATTGTCATTTGTTATTTCTGAAAACATTGACTTTATGGACAGGCACTCATAGGGTCTGCGTTCGTCAGCGTAATCTGCGGGAGGAGTAAGGAATTTTAAACAATCTTGCATAGTTTCTTGTTACTTACTAAATAATAAACTTACATTTGCTGTATGAATACGGCAATAACTACAAATTGGAGGTGGCTTTTAATTACACAAAGTGAGTGAAAGTAACGTCCGTTTGTAAAAATACATAGGCCTGCTGATACACTCAGCAGGCTTTTTTTATGACTAATTTTTAAAATGAAACCAAAAATATATTCCCAAATTTACACCCAACTAGGTGACCTCGTTACTCCAGTAAGTGTTTATCTTAAAATTCGAGAGCAGTACCCCGTATCTGCATTGCTCGAAAGCTCCGATTACCAAGGCAAAGAAAACAGCTATTCTTTTATTGCATTCCACCCACTTGATTCCTTGGTAATTGAGGGTAATCAAAAAAATGTAATTGAAAAATTAGAATCGTTTACCAACAAATACAACCTTATAACAGATAGCGTGTTAGCCAGCGTATTTAATGGTGCTTTTGGGTATTTGTCGTTCGAATCTGTGCGGTATTTCGATTCATACAGTACAATAAACCCTTCTGATATTCCTGAAATTAAGTTTACGTATTATAAGTACATAATTGCATTCGACCACTTTAATAGCAAGCTGCATATCATCGAAAATAAGCTCGACCCTGCGGAAGCAAGCAATATTGAGCCTATTAAAAAAATGATAAATCAATTAAATGGAGCGCAATTTGATTTTGCCGCACAAAATAAGCAGAGCTCAATTTCTACTAATGAGTTCAAGGAGTTAGTAACCAAAGCCAAGCAGCATTGTAAAAGAGGAGATGTTTTTCAATTGGTACTATCAAGGCCATACCAAAGAGCTTTTCAGGGTGATGAATTTAATGTATATCGTGCTTTGCGCTCCATTAATCCTTCGCCCTATTTATTTTACTTTGATTTTGGCAGCTTTAAATTAATGGGTTCCTCGCCCGAAGCGCAAATTATTGTTAAAGACCAAAAGGCTGAAATACATCCGATTGCCGGCACAGTAAAAAGAACAGGGGAGGATGTGGAAGACGAGGCCGCTGCCGAAAGGTTAAAAGTTGATCCCAAAGAAAACGCAGAGCATGCGATGTTGGTAGATTTAGCACGTAACGATCTTTCAAAATCGTGCAAACAAGTAGTTGTTGATAAAGAAAAACACCTGCAACACTTTAGCCACGTAATTCACCTTGTGTCTATTATTAAAGGAAATTTAAGAGCAGAATCAAGCCCCATTAAGGCTTTGGCTCATTCTTTTCCAGCAGGCACCCTGTCAGGAGCACCTAAATTTAAAGCAGTAGAATTAATTACAACTTACGAAAAACAAACCAGGGGTTTTTATGGAGGTACTATTGGTTATATTAATTTTAAAGGCGACCTAAATATGGCCATTATGATTCGTAGCCTAATGAGTAAAAATAATACGTTGCACTACCAGGCAGGTGCAGGAATTGTAATCGATTCTGTGGAGGAAAATGAGTTGCAAGAAGTAGAAAATAAATTAGGAGCTATAAACCAAGCCATTGAGCTGGCAGAACAGATATGATAAAAGTTTTAATCATTGATAATTACGATTCGTTTACCTACAACTTGGTTCAATTGGTAGAGGAAATAGTAGGAGAAAGACCCAGAGTGGTTAGAAACGATGTATTGGATAAAATAAATTTATCTAATTATACCCATGTTATTTTATCCCCCGGTCCTGGATTGCCCAATGAAGCAGGTGAGCTAAAAGAAGCCATAGCCGAACTAGCCAACCTAAAAATTGCCACATTAGGGGTGTGCTTGGGGCAACAAGCCATTGCAGAACATTTTGGAGGCTCATTAGTTAATTTAGATAAGGTGTATCATGGCGTTAGTGATAAAATAACCATTACCAAAGAAGATTCACTTTTTAAAGGTATTCCTACAGGATTTGAAGCAGGCAGGTATCACTCTTGGATTGTGAATAAAGTAAATTTTCCGAAAGAGTTAGCTATTATTTGCAAAGGGCCTAATAATGAAATTATGGGGTTAAGGCATAAATCATTGCCAATATTGGGCGTGCAATTTCATCCTGAATCTATTTTAACCAAAGATGGGAAACAGATAATTTCTAATTTTTTAAGTTAAAGCATATAAGTTAAAACATAGATGAAGGAAACACTAAAATTTTTATTAGCAGGCAATAGCTTAACCGAATTAGAAGCTTTTGAGATAATGAAAGGCATCGGTCATGGGCAATACAGCCCAGTACAAATAACAGCTTTTATAACCCATTTTTGGTACAAACCCATCACTACACAAGAGTTATCCGGTTTTAGAAAAGCCCTGTTAGAATTAGCCGTTTCCTTAAATTTAGATGCCTCTAACGCCATAGATTTATGTGGTACCGGAGGCGATGGTAAAAACACCTTTAACATATCTACACTTACGGCTGTGGTTGTAGCAGGTGCGGGCTATAAAGTAGCCAAGCATGGCAATTACGGGGTTACAAGTGTCAGCGGTTCTTCTAATGTGTTAGAGCAGCTCGGTTACACGTTTAGCACTAATAGCAATATACTGGCACAGCAATTAAGCGTATGCAACCTAACGTTTATTCATGCTCCTTTATTTCATCCGGCACTAAAAGAGGTTGGAGGCATTCGTAAAAACTTGGGCATTAAAACATTCTTTAACATGTTGGGGCCTTTAGTTAACCCTGCACAACCTAGGTATCAAATGGTGGGCGTGTATAATTTGCAGGTAGCACGGCAATATCAATACCTTTTTCAGCAATCTGATAAACAATATACCATTGTGCATAGTTTAGATGGCTATGATGAAATAACCTTAACCGATGACACCAGAATAATTTCCAACTCGTTTGATGGCATAAAAACACCTCAAGATTTGCTGTGTAAAATTTCGTTAAAGGCTGCTGATTTGCATGGTGGCGAAACATTAGAAGCTGCTGCGGATATATTTAAAATGGTGTTAAGTGGTAAGGGGTCAGATGCCCAAAATACAGCAGTGCTAACCAATGCTGCATTGGCCATCAATACTTTTGATACAGCTAAAAAATTGGAAGATTGCCTGCTCGAAGCAAAAGAGAGCCTTTTAAGCGGTAACGCAGAATCAAATTTTAATACGTTGATTAATGGCTAATATACTCAACAAAATTGTAGCAACTAAAAAGCAAGAGGTGGCACAAGCTAAAAACCTGCTTACTACTAATGGCTTGCAAAAGATTATCGAAACTAATGGTGTACCTATAAGGTCGTTGGCAGCCAGCTTACGATTACAACCTGGTATAATAGCAGAATTTAAACGTGCTTCTCCTTCTAAAGGTATTATAAATGAGGAGGTAAACCCTGCAGACATTATAAAAGGCTATGATACAAATGGTGCAGTTGGTATTTCGGTGCTTACAGATGTTGACTATTTTAAAGCCCAAGACACCGATTTTTCGATGGCAAGAAAAGCTACGAATAAACCGTTGCTACGCAAAGAATTTATTATTGATGAATATCAAATTTACCAATCCAAGGCGATGGGGGCGGATGTTATCTTATTAATTGCAGCAGTACTTACGGCTCAAGAGATTAAGAACTTTACAAGACTGGCGCATCGTTTAAAGTTAGAAGTGCTTATTGAATTGCATAATAGCCATGAAATTGATAAATTATGTGGAGAGGAAAATGTGGTAGGAGTGAATAATAGAAATCTAAAAACATTTGAAGTAGATATTAACCAGTCGATTAAAATTAAAAACCAGTTAGGAAATACAGACTTTCCGCTAATTTCAGAAAGTGGTTTATCCAGTATTACCGAAATTGAGCAGCTTCTTTCGGAAGGGTTTAAAGGATTTTTAATGGGAGAATATTTTATGAAACAACAAGAACCCATTGTGGCATTTATCGAATTTAACAAGAGGTTGCAAAACTTACTAAAAAGATGAGACAATTGAAAGTGAAAGTATGTGGTAACACAGAGGCAAATAACTTGCAACAGGTCTGTAGTTTAAACCCTGATTATGTTGGGTTTATTTTTTATGATGAGTCAAAACGATTGGTTGAAAGCCCCGCATTTGTTCCTAAGGTTGAGGGCTGCAAAGCCAAAAGAGTAGGGGTGTTTGTAAATGTATCGGTACGTTTTATCCAAAAAAAAGTGCGGGATTATAAGTTAGACATTATTCAGCTGCATGGAGATGAAACGCATGGTTTTTGCCAAAAAGTCAGTAAAGTAAAACCCGTATTTAAAGCATTTCAGGTACATAATAACTTTAACTTTAGGTCATTAAGTGCTTATTTACCAGTGTGTTCTAAATTTTTATTTGATACCAGCTCTGCTACCTATGGCGGCAGTGGCAAAAAGTTTGATTGGAACATGCTCAACAACTACACGATCGATAAGCCATTCTTTTTAAGTGGCGGAATTGGTCCTGAAGATGCCCAAAAAATTAGAAAGTTAAACCACCCAATGCTTATGGGTATAGATGTAAACAGCCGATTCGAAACTGAGCCAGGTATTAAAAACATAGAAGTACTTTCTTTATTTATAACTACTGTTACCCGAGTAAATTCAAAACACCCCACAAAAGATGGATTTTATGGAGCATTTGGAGGAGCATTTATTCCAGAAATGCTGCACAAAAATGTAGAAGAGTTAAAGGCGAATTACCTCACAATTTTAGCCTCTAAAAGTTACCAAAATGAATTGGCAGGCTTGCTAAAAAATTATGTGGGCAGGCCCACACCTCTTTACAAGGCCAAGAACTTATCTACTAAATACGGTGTAACCATTTTTCTTAAGCGTGAGGACTTAAATCATACGGGTGCTCACAAAATAAATAATGCCTTGGGGCAAATATTGCTTGCCATAAAAATGGGCAAAACCAGCATAATTGCCGAAACAGGAGCAGGGCAGCATGGGGTTGCCACGGCAACTGCTTGTGCCTTATTTGGATTGCCCTGCAAGGTATTTATGGGTGAGCTAGACATTGAAAGACAAGCACCCAATGTGGCCCGAATGAAAATGCTTGGAGCCGAAGTAATACCGGCCACATCTGGCAGTAAAACTTTAAAAGATGCCACCAATGAAGCCATTCGGTACTGGATAGCCAACCCTGAAACCTATTATTTAATTGGTTCGGTGGTAGGGCCACACCCATACCCTGATTTAGTAGCTCGTTTACAGGCAGTTATTAGTAAGGAAATAAAGGAGCAACTAAACACTGAAAACAACATTGAACAGCCTGACTACGTGATTGCCTGTGTGGGAGGTGGCAGCAATGCAGCAGGTGCGTTCTATCATTTTATTGATAATGAGGACGTAAAACTAGTGGCAGTAGAAGCCGCAGGTAAAGGGGTTCATTCGGGCAAGTCGGCTGCTACTTTTCAATTGGGCAGTGTGGGTGTAATACACGGCAACAAAACTTTGGTTATGCAAACATCCGAAGGGCAAATAATAGAACCATTTTCTATATCTGCCGGGCTCGATTACCCCGGCATAGGGCCCATGCTTGCCGAACTGCTTACTAATAAAAGGGGTATCGGGTTGGATGCTACAGATGCGGAAGCGTTGGTGGCTGCAGAGTTATTAACAAGGCTAGAGGGCATAATTCCCGCACTGGAATCGGCTCATGCCATAGCAGCACTTGAAAAAATACAATTTAACCCAACCGATACAGTTGTTATAAATTTATCGGGTAGAGGAGATAAAGATATGGCTACCTATATGAAACACTTTAAGAATGGAAAAAAGAATAGACCACGTATTTGAACAAAAAGAAAGCCGGATTAATATATTTATCACGGCAGGTTATCCGCAAATTAATAGTTTACCTGATATAGCTAAAGAGCTTATAAATCAAGGTGTTAACATAATTGAGATTGGTATGCCAAGCTCAGACCCACTAGCCGAAGGAGAGGCAATACAAAAAGCAAGTGCTATTGCCTTGAGTAATGGAATTACAATGGATTTAATTTTTAATCAGGCGGCTGAAATACGTAAGTTCTCCTCCTCAATACCGTTAATAATAATGGGTTATTTTAACCAATTATTGCAATTTGGTGTAGCCCCGTTTTTGCAACAATGCGCTAAAGCAGGGGTAGATGGGCTCATTATTCCAGACTTACCAATGGAGGTATATCAACAAAAGTATAGACGTTTGTTTGCGCAGTATCAAGTAAAAATTTCTTTTTTAATTACACCCCAAACAAGCGAACAGCGAATTAAATTATTAGATATTGCCTGCACTTCATTTTTATACATTGTTTCTGATAACTCACTTACCGGGGCTAACGCAAGTGGTTTTAGTGCAGTTCAAATCAAGTATTTTAAACGTATTCAAAAAATGAAATTAAGCTCGCCTACTATGATTGGTTTCGGTATTTCATCAAAAAAAATGGTAGAGGAAGCTAATAAATACTCAAATGGCGCGATTATTGGAAGTGCTTTTATAAAAGCAGTAGAAAAAAACGAAGAAGTACGCTTTATTGATAAAATAATTTGATTTTGTTCGTTATTCTATTGTACAAAATCGAAATTTACACCATAAATTGAACGCCATGAAAACTTCTAAACTTCTTAAAATAGCAAGTGTTTTACTCGTTGCAAGTATTTTTAGTAACACAACCTCGCAAGCACAAGAACGAAACAAACGCCAGCAAGAGAGTATTTTATCTTCTAAAAAGTGGACTATTGTTGAGGTAAAGCGTAAGAAACTAGGAAAACTTAAGAAAATGGATGGCTTTCGTTTGGAGGTTGGTAATGAATTTTCGATGGGGATTGATCATAAATTCGGCTATAAGAATAACGATTATGAGTATATGTCGGGCAAATGGGTACTTAATGGAAAAGAACTTCTTCTAATACACGATGCAAGAGATGCTACCAATAGGTTAGAGAATACGGTTTACAAAATTAAACGACTCTCAAAATCTGAGCTATACCTTAAAAGAATTTCACCAAGCCCTAAAGGTAAAATTGTATTCAGATAGCTTTTGAATTTAAGCCCTATTATTATATTCTAATACCAAATCAATGTATTTTATGAAAATTAATAACTCATTAAAAATAGCTGCCGTACTTGTTTTAACAGTATTAATTACTGGCTGTGCCACCCGAAAAGTAACAAGAGTAGATCCTGCAGATCAGATTGACCTAAGCGGTCGATGGAATGATACAGATTCTAAACAAGTGGCAGAGCAAATGAGCCGAGATGTGCTTAGTAAGCCTTGGTTGACTCGTTTTGAAGGCAACCAAGAACGCCCTCCTGTGGTTATTATTGGCATTATTATCAATAGAACTTCTGAACATATTGAAGCAGAAACCTTTGTAAAAGATGTAGAAATTGAATTTATTAACTCGGGTAAAGTAAGGGTAGTAGCCAGCGATTTGTTTAGAGAGAAACTTCGTGAAGAGAAAGATCAGCAACAAACTAATGCCACTCCAGAATCGCAACAAAAGATTGCTGCTGAGCTAGGAGCAGACTTTATGCTTTTTGGTACTATTAACTCAACTACCGATGAGTATAAAAAAGAAAGATTGGTGAATTATAAAGTTAATCTTGAGTTGATTAACCTTGAGACCACCGAAAAAGTATGGATAGGAGATAAGGAGATAAAGAAGTTTATCAAAAATTAGTTTATTACACTGTTGGTTTTAACGTCATTCCTCAGTGTCTCGCTAAGACTAAGTGGGATTCTGCCCTATGAAAAATAACGTCCCAATATTGGTATGAAACGAACCCTTATTTATTTTTTTATACTTTTTTTAAGCTGGTCGTGTACAACCCCAACATTTTATCAAAAGTTATATAACTTTAATAAATTGGTAAGTGATGGCAACCTTGAGACGGCCGAAAACTTAGTAAAATCAAATGAAGAGAAGTTATCTACCAGTAAAATGCGGTTTCTTTTCTGGGTTAATGCGGGCATAGTTGAATTTATGCAGGGTCATTTTAAAGAAAGTAATGCTTACTTTGAAAAAGCAGATTTATTTATTGAAGACAGTAAAAAGAACGTAGCAGAAGAAGGGGCTGCGTTATTATTAAACCCGAATTTATCCACTTATCGTGGAGAGGATCAGGAAAAGTTAATGATAAACTATTACAAGGCTCTCAATTATTATCAGATGGGAGAATATGACGAAGCCATTGTAGAATGTAAGCGGATGAATATCCGTTTACAACAGTTAAGTGATAAGTACAAATCGGATAGAAAGTATAAAGAGGATGCTTTTATACATACCCTTATGGGCATTATTTATGATGGCACGGGCGACTATAATAATGCCTTTATCGCCTATCGAAATGCACTTGCTATTTACGAAGGTTCGTATAAAGACCTCTTTAAATTTGATGTTCCGCAGCAACTTAAGCACGATTTAGTGCGTACCGCTGATCTTTCGGGTATTTACGATGAACGCGATCGGTTTAAGAAAAAATTTGGCATTAAATATACGAGGCCTAAAGCTAATCAGGTGCAGGCTGTTGTATTGTGGAATAATGGGCTTGGGCCCATTAAAGATGAGTGGGGTATTAATTTTGCCATTGTTTACACAGGCAATGGCTGGGTATCCTTTGTAAATGCCGATTATGGAATGAGCTTTCCTTTTTACTTAGGCGATAGAAATTTAAATGGGCTTACATGGATTAAAGTAGTGTTTCCTACATATGTAGAAAGGCCATTACGCTATAAATCAGGCACTATCTCTTATAATAATGAAACCATTCCTTTAAGCAAGATTGAGGATTTGAATGCTATTTCGTTTAAAGTGCTGGAAGAACGTATGTTGCTAGAATTTGCTAAATCGTTAGGCAGGGTAGCATTAAAACAAGCAGCGGCTGCTCAGGTGGGTAAAGATAACGAAGGCCTTGGGATGGCACTAAGCCTTTTGGCATCGGCCACCGAAAGTGCCGATACCCGAAACTGGCAAACCCTGCCCCATAGCATATATTACACAAGAATTTTTGTTGATGCACATAAAGATAATCACATGACCCTAAACCTTAAAGAGGCAAACGGTACAGTGGTTAAGCATGAGTTTAAGATAAAATCAAAACAAAAAGGCACTGTTATATTTCCGATTAATACCATGGCCGCTATGCCGTGGCAAATGAGGGGCTATAATGTAACGCAGTAACTTTTTGCTCACTTGTTACCTAGATTGAGCGATTCAGTAGAGATAAGAAGTGCATTAGTGCTTATCGCTTTGGTGAATCGCTCAATTTAGGTGTTATTAGGGTTAGGTGATAGACTCATCATATTCAAAGCTAAATTAACTTTGAGCCGCTTAAATCAGCATAAAGAATTTCGAAATTTTAAAAAGAATTATAAAAAACGTTTGGGTATCCTAATCGAGAAAGGAATCAAAAAGTTGTGATAAGGTGTATTACGCATTTTATTAACCAGACGCGGATATAGCTTGTGATTGCACTAAGCTGCATACCTGATATCTTTATGCCTAAAATATTTCTCAACACGCTGTTGGCTGCTTGATTGCTTGCTTTTGCTTTGCAACATATTCATATGCTCTTGAAGCTTATTGCAAATGCCGGTCAAACTGACCAGGGCATTCCGGTGGAAACTGACCATCCAAAGGGGTATTAAAAAGTTGTCTATTTCTTTCTGCAATTTAGTTAATTTCTCTTGGGGGTTTAGGAGATGGCTTTTGAGATAAACCTTGCATAAAGAGGGCTTAAGTGTTTCTGTTTTTTAAATTAATTAATAAAAAAAAGCATTTAGCTTGCTATTCGTTTCTTTTTGTGATAAATTTACATTCATTACCTTATTGTTTGTTTCATGCTATCAATTATTACTTAAATGTTTTCGAAATAATTGTTTATAACAATAAAGTGGTTAACATAAATATCTTACTTGAACCTCGTTCTAAAGAAATACTTGGTTGATTTAGGGGCTATCGAAAGTGGTAGTCCCTTTTTTTTGTTAAAAATTTTTGCAGCCATACGTATATGAATGCAAGAAGACTAATAAAATAGTTTTGTTAAAATAGAAATAATACGAAAGTATTTTTCTTTTTATTCATAACTAAATAAGGATATATGGGAGAAGTAAGTTTAATCGCAACGCATTAGTAGAGGTTTCCTTGAATTATTGCCACTTGAAGAAGTCTAAGCCCCTTTCTTTATGTTAGAAAGGGGCTTTTGCAAAATTTATAAATCATCTCGATTCTACATAAATGGTGTTTTCATAGCCCAATAGTTCATCTAAGCTCAATTCTTTTACTTCGCCATATTTGGTCAAATTTTCAAAATCAATTTTATCGCGTGAGCCCACCAATACGGTTACGTAGGTTTTTACCCCTTGTTGGTGTTGCTTCACCAACAAGAATACTATACAATCAGAACTAAGTTTTGCAGTATGATGCTGCCAAACTTTTTTTATTTGGTACAGTCAGTAGGTGAGTTATTAGCAAGTATCGCAGCAATTTTTAAACTGTTTTGGTGTTTGTAAATCACTCACCCGCTGGCTGGGTTGTATTACACCTAATCAACCTCGGTGTAGGTTGGAGATTGCAATGCTTACGCCTTGCAATGACGGAATAATAGGCGATACCTCCATTAATAAATTGGAAGCGTTTGGTTTTTTCCTTACCCCTTGTTGGTGTTGTTTCACCAACAAGAATACTATACAATCAGAACTAAGTTTTGCAGTATGATGCTGCCAAACTTTTTTTATTTGGTACAGTCAGTAGGTGAGTTATTAGCAAGTATCGCAGCAATTTTTAAACTGTTTTGGTGTTTGCAAACCACTCACCCGCTGACTGGTTGTTGTCTTACACAAGGAAATGACGAAAATAATAAGGTTATTGTTTACTAAAAGGAATAGCCAATATTAATGCCACCAAACCTATGATAAACAGCAGAATTAAAACTAGCAGAGTTGAAATTTAACATATACCGAAGTGTAAAATTAGAATAATACAAATTTACCCCAGTGCGAAATTGGTACTGATGCGAAATCTTCTCAGAGTTATCTAGGGCACTGGGGTCATCTTTAAACATGCTGCCTTGCAAAGTAGTATCGTAGAATACGCCCTGCAAGTTGGCCGAAAAAATCCACTCCCAAATAAATTTATTTTGCAATTTGTTAAGCTTTTGATCAGTAAGTAAGAATTTATGTTTATTGCCCCATTTGAGCATAGTGCCAATTTGTATTCTGCTGGTTAATGTTCCTACTCGTGCACCAAAAAAAGGTATTAAGTGATTGGCTAACCAATTGCCGCCAAATCCTTTTTCAACTCTGAAGCGGTAATCAATCAAAAAAGTGTTTTGTAATTGGCTTTCCCAACCAAGAGGGATAGGAGAATTTACAATTTTATGCACAAAAGTCTGTACTTGCTCTCCTCCGGCTGCTGGTCCCATAATACCGATACCAATTTCATTAGATAGTTTTAGGTTTTTCTTTGGATTTATAATCACGGTGTAATTTGTTGCTAAAAGATAGGCCGAATAAGGTTGGTCATTCTCTATTTCTTCGGGCTCGGTGATGGAAGAAGGAGTAAAAATTCGCTGTTCAATGCCAAAACCTGTAAATGTTAACACCTTTTGGCTTTTAGGGGTAAGAATGAGTTGAGCTAGCGTTTTACGTAAATTTTTATGAGTATAAGCTAACCCAATACCTGCCGTATAATAACTATCAGTACTAAATAGCATATCATTCTCCACTTCAAGTACAAACCGGCTATTCCTTTCGGAAAAATCAAGGGCAGTTTCTGTTCGTTGCGCTAAAGCTGCCAAGGGTAATAAAAAGGAGAGTAGGCTTATTATTTTGATTAAATACATAGACAGCAAAATTACATTGATTTCGCCTTTATTGCGTTTTACTTCAACTTAAAAAGTTATAAAATCAGGTCAAGTTTCATTAAAAATTATTAGCTTCTTACATTCAGGGTGCAATGGGGGAGTTGCGCTCTGAGTATTATTTGGTCTAATCAAACTCGGTGGAGGTTGGAGATTGCAAGGCTTACGCCTTGCAATGACGGAATAATAGGCGATACCTCCATTAATAAATTGGAAGCGTTCGATTTTTTCCTTACCCCTTGTTGGTGTTGCTTCACCAACAAGAATACTATACAATCAGAACTAAGTTTTGCAGTATAATGCTGCAAAGCTTTTTTTATTTGGCAAAGTCAGCGGGTGAGTTATTAGCAAGTAGCGCAGCAATTTTTAAACTGTTTTGGTATTTGTAAATCAACTCACCCGCTGACTGGGTTGTATTTTACCCCTAACACAAACTAGCACCAAACACTATCAATGGTAAGGTTGTTGGTGAAAACACCAACAACGGGTGGTGTGGTTTTTTTTTAGTTTCACAAGTGATTTTTACTTGTATTTAAACGGTCTTTCTTTTCCGTTTTTAATTTCTATCCAATTACCTGCTTTTCTACCGTTTTCATAAGTTCCTTTATACATAAGTTTTCCCTTTTTTGAGTAAAATTCCCAATCTCCATTTTCTTTTCCTTCTTTATAAAACCCTTTTTGTAGAAGAACTCCTTTTTCAGAGTAATAAAGCCAAACACCGTCTGGAAATCCATTTTTATAAGCTAATGTTCGTTTTAAAACTCCGGTTGGATAGTAATTGACCCAAACTCCTTCGTATTGACTGTTTTTATAGGCTCCTTCTCGCTTTAGTTGTTGAGTAGGATAATAATAGAAAGCGGAATCTTCTAAACTTCCATTAATCCAATTCTCCCTACTCTGTAACTTTCCATCAAAATCGTACGATTGAGCCTCTCCGTTTAGCGTATCGTTTTTATAGTGTTCAATGGCTTGTAAAGTGCCTTTTGGGTAATAAAATTTCCATTCTCCGGTTTTTTCACCTTCAACTAGTTCACCTTCAGCCCTAAGAAGTCCATTTTCATAGTATTGTTTTTCAATTTGCGCTTGCACAAATAAAAATTTACAAATCAACAATAGAATGAATGATAACCTTAATTGAGCTTTCATAAGAGTTTAAAAATTACGTTAACCTCATAAACGAAAGCGAAACTAATTTGTTATTTATTGGCCATTAACACTGCCCAAGCCTCTTTTATTTTATTTTTGGCAAGCAAGCCTTTAGCCAATTGATGTAATCGCTCTTCTACATTAGTACCAGAAGTTATAATTTCACTCACATCATCATTATGCTCAATAGACTTTGGCATCTCTTCTATACTACCTAGCAGCCCAAGTTCATTACCAGTTAGCACCTTACTATTTCTTATGGAGGAAGGAATAGTATCAAACCCAACACCTATGGATGAAACTGGTTTGGGTATTTCAAAAATGGCATTGCCACTGGCACGCGAATACCAATTTCCTCCCATTCTTGCCACCGTATCTATTTTATTAGGGTCAATTTTTCCATTCTCATCTAGTATGTTGGTATCTAAATGGATTTTAGTTACTTCACATATAATAAGGTTGCCTGCACCTCCTTCGGCACCCAAATGAATTACCTCATTTACTTTGCACTCAAACGAAACAGGCGATTCTTTTACGCTGGGAGGCGTTACAGTTTCAGAAGCTACTTCGGTAAAGCCTGCTTTTTCAAATTCATTTACACCTTTAGGGTATTCAGCACTTGATAAAGACATTTGCTGCACCATGGCATAGCTCACAATATTAATTACCACTTCTTTGGTTGCCATAGCATTGTCCAATGTATGCTTGGTTGTATTTCCTCTTACTCTCCTTGCAGGAGAAAAAATCATAATTGGAGGGTTGGCACTAAACACATTAAAAAAACTAAATGGGCTTAAATTAACATTGCCATCTACATCAACCGTGCTTGCAAATGCAATTGGACGAGGAGAAACTGCTCCCAATAATAGTCCGTGCAGTTCGGCAATAGGTATTTCTTTGGGGTTGATGGATTTTATCATAATGCTTAATCAGATGGCAAAATAAGTGTTTTAACCTCCCCAAAACCAACTCGAATGCCGTCTTTTTCGGCATAGCCGCGCATAATTACGGTGTCGTTATCATTAATAAACCTACGTTCTGTACCATCACTCATTTGTATGGGTTTGGTGCCTTTCCAAGCAAGCTCTAACATAGAGCCATACGAATCTTCGGTTGGGCCGCTTATTGTGCCAGATGCGTACATATCGCCTACCTCTACATTGCAGCCATTTACCGTGTGGTGCGCCAATTGTTGGTTAATATTCCAATACATATATTTAAAATTGGAGTTGCTAACAATGGTTTCTTGCCCACCTTTGGGCTTAATACCCACCTGTAAATTGATGTTAAAATTCTTTTTGCCACTTACCTCTAAGTAGGGTAGTACTTTTGGGTCTTGGGTTGGTGATTCAACTTTTATATACTCCAGAGCTTCTAAAGTTATAATCCAAGGAGAAACAGAGGAGCCAAAGTTTTTGGACAAAAAAGGCCCTAGCGGCACATATTCCCACACTTGTATATCTCTGGCTGACCAATCATTAAATAACACAAACCCAAAGATATAATCTTCTGCCTCTTGGGTTGAAATTGATTTGCCTAGGTTGGTGTTCTGGTTTGTTATAAAGGCCATTTCTAACTCAAAATCTAACCGTTGGGTAGGCCCAAAACTTGGAACGGCAGCATCAGGCCCTTTGGTTTGCCCTTTGGGTCGCTTAATTGGCGTGCCAGAAACTATAATGGAGGATGGTCTGCCATGATAACCCACGGGAATATGCCTCCAATTGGGCAGTAGCGCATTATCCGGGTCGCGAAACATAGTGCCCACATTAGTGGCGTGCTCTATACTCGAATAAAAATCGGTATAATTAGGCACCTTAACAGGCATTAACATGTCTATTTCAGTCATTTTAATTAAGCAATTTGCACAATCTGTTTTATTCGATTGCAGCTCCTGGTTGCTTTCAGTAAAAAGGGCAATAATTCGATTTCTTACTGCATTAGTGATTGATTTTCCTAAACCGATAAAATTGTTTAAGGTGGAATGCTTAAAAATACCATCAGGTAATTGAATTGAATTAAAATAGCCTTTGCTATGCAAATAGTCTAAATCAATTACATGATTACCGAGGGCAGAAGCTGCACCAATTTGCGTTCCTCGCTTAAAAATACCGAATGGGATATTATATATGCTAAAATCAGATTTTGGGTCAATTTGTACCCAGCTAGTTGTTATGTTCATTTTGTTGGGTGATTATGAGCCGCTAATGTCGGTAAGTTTACGCAAAGTTCGCAATCTTGTACTCATCAAAATTTTGCGAACTCTGTGCCTTCTCTGCGTCCCTTTGCGGTTAAATTTATTTTAAAGTGTTCCTCTACGTGCTTGTTCTGCTTCAATAGACTCAAATAAAGCCTGAAAATTACCCTTACCAAATGATTGTGCCCCTTTGCGCTGAATAATTTCAAAAAACATCGTTGGGCGGTCTTCCACAGGTTTGGTAAATATTTGGAGCAAATAGCCTTCATCGTCTCTATCTACCATAATGCCCAACGCTTTTAATTTATTCATATCCTCTTCAATCTCTCCCACACGGTCGCCCACGGTATCGTAATAAGTGCCGGGTACATATAAAAATTCAACACCTCTGTTGGTCATTTCTCTAACCGTATGTTCAATATCGTTGGTGGCCACGGCAATATGCTGGCAGCCTGCTCCCCTATAAAAATCAATATACTCTTCAATTTGCGATTTTTTAACTCCTTCGGCAGGTTCATTAATCGGGAATTTGATTCGACCATTTCCATTGGTCATCACCTTGCTCATAAGTGCCGTGTATTTGGTGGAAATATCTTTATCATCAAAAGTGATTAAGTTAGCAAAGCCCATTATATTCTTATAAAATTCGGCCCAAGTGTTCATTTCGTCCCAATCTACATTGCCCACCATATGGTCTATGTAGCGCAAGCCAGTTGGCTCAGGATTATAGGTCGATTTCCATTTTTCAAAACCTGGAAGAAATGCTCCTTTATAATTACTGCGCTCTACAAAAATATGAACGGTATCGCCATAGGTATGAATACCCGAGCGCACCACATACCCATGTTCATCTTCTTCTTTGGTAGGCTGCATATAAGGTTTGGCACCACGTTTGGTAGTTTCTTCAAATGCTTTGGTGGCATCATCTACCCAAAGGGCTATTACTTTTACCCCATCGCCATGCTGTGCCAAGTGGTGGTTTATATCACTTTCTGGCTCCATAGAGGAGGTTAGCACCAAGCGTATTTTATCCTGCACTAGTACGTAAGAGGTTTTGTCTTTTAAGCCCGTTTCTAAGCCGGCATAAGCCAACGATTGAAACCCAAAGGCTGTTTTATAATAATGTGCGGATTGCTTAGCATTGCCCACATAGATTTCTACATAGTCAGTTCCTTTTAAGGGTAAAAAATCCTGAGCTTCCGGAAATATTTTTTTTAATCCGTAGTCGTAGTTTTTTATATTTTTTAAGTTTTCCATGTCTTATTTGATTAGTGTATCCATGATTTATAATACCCATCTACCTCAATTTCTAAAGCCTCTTTAGTAATTTTCACCGAATTAAACGGGTCAATCATTACAGCCATTTCTTCGGTTCTGGTTTTACCAATGCTACGTTCTATTGCTCCTGGGTGAGGGCCGTGGGTTAAGCCTCCTGGGTGCAGGGTTATTTGTCCTTTTTTAATATTATTTCTACTCATAAAATCACCATCTACATAGTATAATAATTCGTCAGAGTTTATATTGCTGTGGTGGTAAGGAGCAGGAACCGCCTCTGGGTGGTAATCGTACATTCGAGGTACAAATGAGCAAATTACAAAATTAGTGCCCTCAAATTGCTGATGGATTGGAGGGGGTAAATGCACCCTGCCTGTTATCGGCTCAAAATCAAAAATAGAAATGGCATAGGGATAATTATAGCCATCCCAGCCTACCAAATCAAAGGGATGGTTTTCATACACATAAGGGTATATTAGCCCATTTTTCTTAATCATTAAGTCGAATTCGCCTTTTTTGTCAATCGTTTCAAGGTTTTGAGGTAGTCGGTAATCTCTTTCACAAAAAGGAGAGTGCTCTAGTAGTTGCCCAAAATTGTTACGGTATTTATTGGGGGTAAATATTGGAGAAAATGACTCTACAAATAATAATCTATTATCTTCCGTATCAAAATCCATTTGATACACCGTACCTCTTGGTATGATGAGGTAGTCGCCATATTTAAATGAGATGGAGCCGTAAGGGGTTTTTAATGTGCCTGAACCTATATGCACAAACAGCATTTCGTCAGCTTCGGAATTTTTAAAGAAATAATCGTTCATTGAAGTTGATGGTGCCATCAACCCAATGTTCATATCGTTATTAACAAAGAGTGTTTTTCGGCTTTTGATATAATCGGCTTCGGGTTTAATATCAAACCCTTTAAAACTAAGGTTGGTTAAGTTATCTTCCACGGCAATTTCTGGTTTTACCGAGTATGCCTTTGCTTTTTCTTTTACCAAAGTAGGAGGATGAATATGGTATAATAACGAAGACATACCTGCAAATCCGGCAGTTCCAAAAAGTTCTTCTTGGTATAACCCACCCTTTTCTTTATTAGCAAAAGTGGTGTGGCGTTTATGGGGTATTTTTCCTAATGAATGATAAATAGGCATAATGGTTTTTTTAAGTTAAAATTTACTATTATTTCATATAAAATACTATTAATCAGAGATTAAACCAACTGACCAATAGATAGTTCCAGTGCTTTTTTAGTAATATGTGTTTTTGCATGGTTTACGTGGTGTACTTTTTCTAATGCCTCTCGAATGGTATTTGAAGTATCTTCAAAAATAGCTTTGTCGGTAATTTCTACTTCTTTGCCCATTAAGTAGGCAAATACACGGGCCATTCCACAGTTGGCTATAAAATCAGGGATTACAGATACATTAGAATCGGCAAAATCGAGGATGGGGCCAAAGAAAATTTCTTTGTCGGCAAAAGGCACGTTAGCACCGCTCGAAATTATTTCTAAACCATTGCTGATAAGTGTTTGAACATTTTCTTTAGATACTAACCTAGATGCAGCACATGGTAAAAATATTTCAGCACCTGCACTCCAAATTTTTTCGTTAGCCTCCTCAAATGGAAGGATATCTTTGGCTCTCAAGGACATTCCATCTCGGTTGAGCATTAAATCTATTATTTGCCTAAGCGCATAGCCCTCTGTATTTATTACTCCTCCGTGCCCATCAATAATGGCCACAATTTTAACACCAGCTTTGGCTAAATAAAATCCGGCAGCGGCTCCCACATTGCCCCAACCCTGAATAATGGCTCTTTTGGTGGCAATGTCGCCACCCCAAATCTTATAATAATTAATCACCGATTCGCTTACTCCATAGCCGGTTATCATATCCGCTAAGGTATATTTTTGGGCTAATGCCGGGGTGTAGTTAATGTCTTCTACAATTTTAGATACCCCCGAGCGCAGTTGGCCAATCTTTTTAATTTTTTGACTATCAGTTGAGGAGTAATGGCCATTTACGACCCCTTCTTGTGGGTGCCATAAGCCGTATTCTTCGGTGTAGGGTATTACTTCCGAAATTTCATCAACGTGCATATCGCCTCCGGTGCCATAATAGCCTTTAAGTAAAGGAATTACCGCTTTGTACCATCGTTTGAGTACTTCGCCTTTTCGGGGGTCGGTGGGGTCGAAGTTGATGCCCGATTTAGCACCGCCAATGGCAGGGCCCGAAACGGTAAATTTAACCTCCATGGTTTTAGCGAGCGATTCCACTTCTCGCTTATTGAGTCCTTTTCTCATACGAGTGCCGCCCCCTGCTGCGCCTCCTCTTAATGAGTTGATAACCACCCATCCTTCAGCATCAGTTTCGCTGTCTTTCCATTCGAAAACAATTTCAGGTCGTTTTTCTTCGAACTTTTTTAATAATTCTATCATGTGCCTAATAAACTAATTCCAAATTTATAAACAGGTGGCATTTATTTATACTATAATTCTGGTTATTATTGAGATTATGGTATAAAATTCTTTTAAAAGTTAAATTTGTAGAAAATACCTATTTTTAACTTTCTTAAAATGAAGGTTGAAAGAACAAACAACTATTTACATGCTAGATATTACGGATAAGAAGATTTTAAAGGTATTGCAAGAGGATGGGAGAATTACCATTAAGGCATTGGCCGACCAATTGGGCTTAACTACCACGCCTGTTTTTGAGCGAGTGAAACGATTAGAAAAAGAAGGGGTAATTAGTAAGTATGTGGCACTTGTAAGCCCTAAAAAAGTAGATAGAAACTTAACGGTGTTTATCTCCATCTCCTTAAAAAACCACACCCGTTCTTACTTAGATAAGTTTGTAAAAGAGATGAACTCTTACCCTGAGATTATGGAGTGCTATCATATTGCGGGTAATTTCGATTATTTACTAAAAACACAGTTAAAAGATATGGAGGCCTTTCAGTTGTTTATTCTCAATAAATTATCGGTTAATTCAAATATTGCCCACGTGCAAAGCTCTTTTGTGCTGAGTAAAGATAAGCATAGCACTGCTTTGAGTGTTTAAATAACCTATCCTGTATAATTCATGAATTATGCAGGATAGGGCGGAAGAGTACTTTGCTACTCTGGTTTATTAACCTTCCATCGGGGGTCGAGCAGATTGGTTTTATTTCCCCTTTTTAGTGTAAAAAAGACAATAAGGCCACCCAGCAAGATAATAGCACCCATGATAGCTATTATAATAATGGTTTTAGTATTAGATACTTTGAGCTTATTTACTTCGTTTTCTTTTTTGATTAAGGCAATTTCTTTTTCTTTTTCGAGCATATGAAAGGTAACTTCTAAATCGGCTAGTTTCTTACTCGAAGTTTCATTGACAATATCGTTGCGATACGCATCATAAAGCACACGGTTGTCATAGGCTTTTTCTATATCTCCCTGACTGTAATAAAGGTTGGCAAGTGCCAAATGAATATCTTTTAATAAGGGCTTATTAATTACATTTTGCGCATTTGAGAGTGCTTTAAGCTCTAATTTTAGTGCTTCTTTATTCTTTCCTTGGTCGATTAGTAAAGTACTTAGGTTATGATATGCAAAAGCTTGCCCTACAATATCCTTTCGTTTAATACTGGTTTCTAACGAGAGCTCATAGTATTTTTTAGCTCGTTTATATTCGCCTCTTCGTAAGTAGGCGTTTCCAATATTGGCGTAGGGGTCAAATTCGCTGTGCTCAATTTTATCAAATATTTTAATGGCTTTTTTGTAAAAGCCAATAGCTCTATAGTCTTCGCCCATTTCGAGGTAAGTGTTTCCTAAATTATTGAGCGCACCCACCAAGTTTTTTTGGTCTTTGAGTGAATCTAATAGCCAATAGGATTGCAAAAAGTACTCCAGTGCTTTTTTAGGTTGGCCTTTCATCGAATAAATAGTGCCAATATTATTTAAACTATACGCATAACCCTTGGCATTATTTATTTCCTTATTCAGTTGCATCGATTGCAAATGATAGTTCATCGCCTTATCAACTACGCCATGGTTTTTGTAAAATACACCAATGTTATTATAGCTGGCGGCTATGCCTTCTTTGTTTTCTTGCGAAAGGGCTAAATCAAGTGCTTTGAGTGTAAAATCGAGGGCTTTTTTAGGGTTTGAATTAATGTAATGGTTATAAAGGAGGTTATTGGCTTTAATCGCAGCTTGGTCGTTTCCTTTTGCTAAAAGCTCCAGGCTATCCAGGTTGTTTGCCAAACTAGAGAACCCAATCAATAAAAATAGAATAACACCTAGTAATCGCATGTTGCTAAATATTTGTAAAATACGAATATACTACCTTATTAAGAAAAATAGGAAAGCACTCGCTAGAATCCGTCTATAAACTCCAATAAACAAAAATCAAATAACAAAAAAATAACAAAAACGAAAATACCAAACTATGCAAGTACTTGGTGTTTAGGTGATTGCATTTTGATATTTCAGCCGGTCGGCAGACAGGTATTTGGATATTGTCATTTGTTATTTCTGAAAACATTGACTTTATAGACAGGCGCTAGCTAAGGTTTTTATTAGCAATAGATTTATATCCAATAAAAACAAGGATTGGCGCCCAGGCTAAATTAATTAATACATTTTTTATTTCTACGGCATCTCTAATTTCCATAAATACATATTTAGGAAAAGGAATATCTATTAAATTAGCTAGTGCTGAATAGGGCAGGTATTCGGTTAAATACTCAAGATTAAAAGGCAATGGTATTTTTAACATCCATTCAAATGCAGGATATATAATTAATATTACAATAGCTAAACCTGCTCTTTTTACAATAAGTGCAATGGTCATTACCAAAAGTAGGTAGTTTAAGGTGGCAATAAAAAAGGCTCCCACAAAATTAATATGTGTAAACATATATTTCATTTCCGATGCTGGCGAATAGACAGAACCCATTCCTAATCCAATAAAAAGCACAACAACTGTTGCGATAAGGCTAAAGCCTATAATAAATAACACTTTGGAGGTTATAAAGTCGGCTCGGCTTAAGCCATCAATTACATTTTGGCGTATGGTTTTGTACGAAAACTCATTGGTAATGGAAATGATAACGAATATGCCGATTAAGAATCGAAAGTATTGGGCTACGAAGGTGAGGTTTTGCCAAATATCAGGAAAATGATAAAGTGGCACTTTCATAATATCAAAATCGCCCAATTCTGCTCCTTTGGCTGCCAGCCATTTAAGCGCCTCCATACCGCTTAGGGTAGTAACCAACAAAAAGGTAAAGTAAATGCCAATCAGTATCCAAAAAGTACGGTACGATTTGTTTTTTGCTATTTCAATTTTTAAAAGTCGGAGCATTAGGCGTTGTTTAAAAGTTCTAAAAATTGTGTTTCGAGCGATTTAGATTGTGTTTCGAGCGAGCTGATGATGATATTGTTTTTTACCAAATACGCATTAAGGTCTGGGGCTGCTTTGCCTGCAACCATCTCTACTTCAAAAGCACCATTGGGCATTAAAATTGCTTTGCTAACCAAATTGCATTGGTTTAAAATAGAATGCAAATCAGTTTCTGCCTTTACAATTACCTTAAAATCTGTTTTGCCTACATCGGCCACTTTGCCTGTATAAATAAGCTTGCCAAATTTAAGCACGGCAAAATCGGAGCATACTTTTTGTACTTCATCCAATAAATGGCTCGCCAAAATAATGGTTTTTCCTTGGCTGGCAATGCCCATAATTAATGCTCGTATTTCTGCAATCCCCTGTGGGTCGAGCCCGTTGGTGGGTTCATCTAAAATCATTACTTCTGGGTCGCATAGCAGGGCAGAGGCAATGGAAAGTCGTTGTTTCATACCGAGCGAAAAAGTTTTGAAATTATCGTGCTGCCTATCGAGTAAACCTACTTGTTTTAATACTGGTTCAATTCTATCATTCGAAACCTCTTTAATAAGTGCTACTATCTCTAAATTTTTATAGGCTGATAAATAAGGATAGAAAATAGGGGTTTCTAAAATGGCGCCAATCTTTTTGCGCTGTTCTTTGGTGCCGGGCTGCCCAAACCATCGGTATTGGCCCGTGGTAGGTTGTATTACATCCAACAACATACCTAAGGTGGTGGTTTTACCACTTCCGTTTGGACCTAATATGCCAAATACCGACCCTTTGGGTATTTTTAACTCTAAATTATCTACGGCTTTTAAGCGTCCATAATGTTTGGATAGCTGCCTGGTTTCTAATACGGTTTCCACAATTAATGATTTGTTACTGTATCTATAATTTTACCAATTTGTTTGGGGTTGGGGCTGCCTAGCACATCAATGGCTAAGGTTTTTTCTTCTACTTTAACAAGTAAGAAATAACCCTCAATTTCGCCCTCATCTTCGTTTATATACCCAATTACATCAGCCCCTTTGTGTTTTATGCTCATTAAAAGCTCAAAATCATTGGTTTCTAAGTCCGAAATTAAGCTTGTTTTTTCAGAAGACGAAAAACTATTGAAGGTAAGTACTTTAATTTTTTCAATCGTGGCTGCCAAAGCAGCTATTTCAGGGTCGTCCGATTGGTTAAGCATCGTAAAGCTACTATGGTACATTACAAAGGCGGTAGCATCTGGGTATTTATTGGCCAAATTTTTCATTGCCTTGCTCTGCCCAAAACTGAGTTGGCTTATTAGTAAGGCTAAAAGAAGTAAGTGTGGTTTCATAAGGAATTGGAATGAGGTGTTGAAAAATTAATACATAAGTAAAGAACCTCAACATAGATTATAATGGGTTGAGGTTCTCCTGCCTAGCAGGCATCTAGTTATCATTGACAGAGTAAAGAATTTTAGAGGGGATGCTGGATCAGCCTGGCTGACTGGCAAAGTACATAAAAAGAACGTTTCACCGCACCCTGTTGCGGGGTCTCTATTTTTAAGCTTTTCTGTCATCTGTATCCGTTGATTTTTTTTAATTCCGATCTAAGAACAATGCTTTTGGTTAATCCCAGTTTTGTTTATTTTTAACCAAGTAGGATACGTCACTCATCGAAAACATACCTTGAAAGGTGAAGAGGACAAAGTCGTCATCACTATCAATTAAAAAAGTAACATTCTCTAACTCCGCTCCGCTGCCTTGCGCCAAAATATTAATGTTAGAGTCGTGCTCTTTAATACTCATTAATTGCTCGTATTTTTCACGTTTCATGTTTTTCTCGAGCGAAGAAATATCATTTCTATCCAATAAATCAAAAGGCACTTTTAGTACTTGCATTGCCTTAATGGCTCCTAAAATTCTGCTGGCTGCTTCAATGTCTTCCTTGTCCTCATCGTCTTCATCTACATATTTGGCAATGTTAGAGGCAAAGTTGAACAGCGACCCACTAATATCTACAAAAGTGGTATTATCCATTTCACGGTATTTGTCTTGAAACTCTGAGATGGATCTTGTTTGTGCAAAAACCAAGCTGGGGATTAATGCAAGGGCGAGTAATAATGTTGTTAATTTTTTCATTTTTTGAGTTGTTTGTTGTTTTAAGTTTGGAGTCCGAAGTCCGGGAGTGCTTTTTTTGACTTCGAACTTCCAATTACCGACTTCGGACTTCCATTTTTTAATTTTGAGTGTTGTTTTTTTTATTTTTATCTATATTTTCTAATTTTTCAAAACCTTCTATATCCATTGATTTGGATAGCTTGGAGATTTGCTTAAGGTCGATGTCGCCTACTAAGCTTAACAGCAGAAAGCTATCATCACTGCCCATTACCATTAATAGTTCTGCAATGATTCCATCCTTTTCTTTAATGAGAAATTTCATATCGTTGTCTTTCTCTCTAATGGTCATCAGCTCCTCGTACTCTTTGCTATCAATAAGGCTAAAGGCTTCTTTATAAAGTGCCTGCCCATTCGAAATATCTTCTTTGGCTAATATTTTAAGCCCTTTTACCTTGCTAATGGCATCAATTACGTCTTGATCTTCCTGATCTTCGGCATCAAAATTTGCAAACAGGCTAAACATACGCCCGGTAATGTTTACTTGCGTAAACGATTCATCATTTTGGTATTTCGAAAAGAATTTGGTGATGGCATCTTCTTGCGCACTGGCTCCCAATGGGCCTAAAGTTAAGACGAATATTATGGCTATTTTTTTCATTATTTCGATCTTTTAATTTTCGATTCTGCTTTGCTAAGCAGTGATATTTTTTCTACTTCTTTTTTGCCATGGTTCATTTTGCTGGCAATTAATAATAAAGCCCTCTTTGTTTCGGCATAGGCCTCTTCGGGATTTTTATAGGTGTCTTCCACTAATAATAGCTGCGGTTTATCTCCTTGCCATATTTCCATTCTAAATACAAACGAAGTAGCAATAATAAGGGCAATGGCTGCTGCTACCTTCATATAGTTTTGAAAGGCTTGCTCCAGCTTTCGAACTTTGCTTTTAGGTTGAGGGCTATTTTTCAGTTGCTCCATTAGTGCATTATCAAACGCTGGGTCAAGCATTTTTACCTTCGCCTCTTGGTTAAAGTATTGAAATAAGGGAGCGGAACTTTCTAAATGAGGAGGGATATTTTCTCCACTATTAAAAAAGGCTTTAATTTCGGTTTCTTCCTCTTGGGTAGAAACGCAGTTCCAATAGCGCTCCAGCAATAAATCTATTCTTTTAGAGTCCATAAGCGTTTACTTGTATTAATTGTTCACGAACTTGTTTTCTTGCCCTAAACAAATTAACCTTTACGGTGTTTAAATTTTGTTTAAGTATTTCACTAATCTCTTGGTACGAAAAACCGTCAATATCGCGCAATTGAATAATCTGCTTTTGCAAATCGGGTAATTGGTTTATGTATTGATGTATCGCACGCATTGTATCGTTGTGTTCGGTGGATGAATAGGGGCTTTGAGAACTGCTTTGCAAGTCGTAGGCATTATTAATATCTACTGCATTTTTATGCTTCGATTTAAGCTTATCTAAGGCTAAATTTCGTCCCACTCGCATACACCAAGCTTCCATATTTTCATAGGTGTGCATTTCATCTCGCTTGTTCCAAACCTTAATAAAGGTTTCTTGCACTACATCTTTGGCTTCATCCTCGTTTTTAAGAATCCTTAGCGTATAGCGAAAAAGCTTGTCTTTTACGGGTAGTACACGTGTTTTAAAGGTTTCCAAACTCATACTCAAAAAGAAGACGACTGACTTTACGGAAAGTTACAACGGTTTGGAAAAAAAGTTTGGAGTTGGAAGTGGAAAGTACAGTTAGAAAGTCATTCCGTAGGAATATTTACCACAAATGATGAACTATACATTCAGCACGGTAGTGCTGCGTCATTCCCTAGTCTTACGCTAGGGAATGACGCACAAAGGAGGGTTGCATCTCATCCCTGTAAGTTGTGGTAGATGGGTCAAATGAATCATCATCAGTAGTACAAGCGGCTAATAGAAAGAATAAGGGCAATTATTCCGATTTTCTTCATTTATTAATTCTTTCTAATTCTCAATTCTACTTCAGGCACATTTTTCATTAGTTCTGTAAGTTCTGGTAATAATTTCCGGTCGTAATGGTAGGGGTATAGCACTTTTGGCTTAAATGCTTTTACTGCATCTACCACCATGGCAGGGTTCATAGTATAAGGTAGTTTCATAGGCAAAAAAGCGGCATCAATGTTTTTAAGTGCTTTCATCTCGGGTGTATTTTCAGTATCACCTCCAATAAATATGCGTAAATCGCCTAATGTGAGAATATAACTGTTGCCTTGGCCTTCTTTATGATAAAGTTCCCCTTCTTCGTTTTTATGTATCAAATTATAGGCAGGTAATACAGTAATGCCAACACCATCAATGCTTAATTGTTGTTCGGGGTAAAGCACCATTCCCTGATGCCATTTTTCGTGGGCTATTTCGCTCATAAATGTTTTGGTGCCACTATTGCTTAATGCTTTTAAAGCGGCTGGGTCGCAATGGTCGTTATGGTGGTGGGTTACAAAAAGCATATCTGCTTTAGGTAATTTATATAAATCGGCTTGGCGCGATGACGGATCAATATAAATACTTTGCTCGCCCCATTGCAATAAAAGAGAACCATGACCAATAAAGGTAATGGCAACATCTCCCGAAGATGCTTTTAGTGTGTCTTTGCCAAATATTTTTTGACCTAAGCTGCTTAATGAAATAAGATAACTTATTGTAAAGAAGAGTAATGTTTTCATAATTTATTAAACGCAATATTAATACCAAGTTATATATTTGATTAGTAAACATAATGGTGATATGAAAAAACTATTTTTTGGGAGTATCGAAAACGCTAACTCAGCAGATTTAGCACTTGCTCTTTTAAGGGTATTTGTAGGCCTTAGCCTTATGCTAGTACACGGTAGTGGCAAAATTCCCGTTTCTGATGGATTTATTGAGCATATTGGCTCTCTTGGTTTTCCAATGCCTGCTATTTTTGCTTGGGCTGCAGCACTCGCAGAGTATATTGGTGCCTTATTACTGGCATTGGGGCTTTTTACTAGACCAGCAGCCTTAATGGTAGCTTTTACTATGTTTGTGGCGGCTGTTGTAAACCACGGTACAGACCCTTTTGCAGTGGCAGAAAAAGCGTATTTATACTTATCCATTAGCTTGTTATTTGTGGTTTTAGGCTCGGGTAGGTTTGGTGTTGATTCTATTATTAGAAGAAAACTGAATATCTAGGCAGCGCACAAACTATTGTTAAAGTTTAATGGAATGGATTCAATTACATATAAAAGAATACCTAATTCCTGTACTCGTTATCGGGTATTATTTATTAGTATTATTTGCAGTAATAAAAATACTTCTCGAAAATAAAAACCCGCTAAAAACGCATTCTTACGTACTTTTACTCATTTTACTGCCCATAGCAGGGCTGTTAATATACCTGTTTTTTGGGCAAGAATACAGGCGTCATAAATTTTTTTCTCGTAAAAAAGCGATGGATAGCAGTATGGTAGATTCCATTGTAAACGATCAGCTAAACTTGGCTTTTCAGCACGAGCTAATTGATGATGAAAGAGTAAAAGAAAAGTTGAACATTATTAAGCTACTGCTGCGTAATAATAATGCCTTTTTAACCAAAAATAATAAGGTTAAAATGCTTATTAACGGAGAGCAAAAGTTCGATGCTCTATTGAATGATATTGATAAAGCAACGAGTCATATTCATTTAGAATATTACATTTTTGAAGAAGATGAGATTGGTAAAAAGGTGCTTAATAAACTTATTAAAAAGGCATCTGAAGGTGTAAAAGTGCGATTTATTTACGATGGTGTAGGAACGAGCATACCGCTTGCTACAAAAGCAAAGCTAAAAAAAGCAGGCATTATAGCAAAACCCATTATGCCTGTGTATTTGCGTAAATTTAGCAAGGCTAATTACCGCGACCATCGCAAAATAGTGGTTATAGATGGCAAAATTGGCTATGTGGGTGGCATTAATATAGCAGATAGGTATGTACACAAAGAAGGACAAAAGCATTGGCGAGATACCCACTTAAAAATGGAAGGAAATGCAGTATATTCTTTGCAAATTGCCTTTTTGTTAAATTGGTATTATGCCGCCAAAGAGAAATTAAACTTTACCAGAAACCTCTTCCCAACGATTCATTCAGCAGGGAGTACTTGTGTTCAAATAGCAGGTAGTGGACCAGATACCGATTGGGCAAGCATAATGCAGGCATTTTTTGTCGCTATTACTTCGGCTTCTAAACGTGTTTGGATAACTTCCCCTTATTTTATCCCGAATGAACCCGTACTTATGGCCATTAAAACAGCCGCTTTAAGGGGCATTGATGTACAAATTATTTTTCCGCACCTGCCAGATTCCCTTATTGTGCATGCTGCCTCTATGAGTTATATGAAAGAAGTGCTAGAGGCAGGGGTAAAAGTGCACCTTTATACCAAAGGGTTTGTTCATGCTAAAACTTTACTGGTTGATGATGTGTTCTCTTCCGTAGGAACTGCTAATATGGATTACCGCAGCTTTGACCAAAACTATGAAATAAATGCAATGGTGTATAGCGAAATATTTGCTACTCAGTTAGAAAAGCAATTTTTAGAAGATGTGGGGCAATGTATCCCTCTACAACTTAATAGATGGGAGCAAAGACCCATCAGAACAAAATTATTAGAATCAGTAGCACGCTTATTAGCGCCATTATTGTAAATTTGAGCGTATTAACAACCCAAATAAATAAGACAAAATGAAATCTATGAAAACCCTCGCAGTGGCTCTAATAAGTGGAGCATTGCTTACCTCTTGTGGTGGAGAAGAACAGAAAGAAAGTGATAGTGCAGAAAAAACAAATGCTGTAGTAGAATCCTGCACGTATTCGTATGTATCAGATTCAACTACACTAAAATGGACAGCTTATAAATTTACAAAAAGAGCGGGAGTCGGTGGAACTTTTAATCACATTGCTGTAAATAATGCAAAGAGCAGTGATAACCCTTTGGAAGTGCTGATTGGGGCTGATTTTAGTATTGATGCTACTTCTGTTAATTCAGGTAATGAGGAAAGAGACCCCAAATTGGTGGAGTTCTTTTTTAAGAAACTTGCTAATACCGAAACAATTAAAGGTAAAATTATTTCTATAAATAATGGAGAAGCAGTTGTAACTATTATAATGAATGATAAATCAGTAGATGTAAACGGAAAAATTTCAGTAGAAGGAAATAAAGTAACACTTACCACCTCCGTTGATATGACCGATTTTGAAGGGTTAGGTGCAATTGCTTCATTAAACGAAGTATGCTCGGCCAAACACATGGATGAAGACGGGCAGAGCAAGTTATGGCCTGATGTTGATATTGTGGTTTCCACGGTGTTGAAAAAGGAATGTAACTAAAGTTGTTATGCCCTAACAACGGGGCAATACACTGGGTGTATATTAACGATTAAGCATATTTTTGTTAAAAAGGTAGTTTGTAAGAGCTACCTTTTTAATTGTTTCTGTATAGATAGTATTAACCAGCGCATCTGAAATGGATTTTAAAAAAAATATTGGATTATTAATTGTTTGTTTTTCTATCACTGGAAATGTGAGTGCTCAGTGCCCTGCAGTTGCGCCAACGGCAGTGTCAGAATGTAGGCTGGGTACAGGAAGTGTTACTTTAGGAGCAAGTGGTTCTACAGGTTATTATAGTTGGTACGATGCCACTACCGGAGGAAACTTTCTTGGAGTAGGCGCAACCTATCAAACACCTGTAATTGCTACTACAACCAATTATTTTGTAGCAGCCGCCAATGCAAATTATAGCCTCAGTTTTGACGGTGTTAATGATTTTATAGGCCTTGGTAATCCAGCTGCTCTACAGATTACAGGAGATTTAACCATTGAAATGTGGTTAAAGCCTGCCAATTTTAGTACACGCAGAAACCCGTATGCCAAAGCCTATGGAGGAGAAGGCACCATTACACAAGAAACAGATGGTTCACTTAATTTTTATTATGGTACTAACGGTGGCAATGCTACCCCTTACCAAGGGTTTAACTCTGTGGCATCTCTGAGTTTAAATGAGTGGAACCATATAGCCATTGTGCGGGATTTAACCAATGGCCAATTGTATTGGTATATAAACGGAGTGCTTACCAATCAAACAGCGGCTGATTATGGAGCAGCCGTAGCAGGCAGCAATAATGTAACGATAGCCGCAGGCTATGTAAGTAATTATGCAGGAGAAATTGATGAACTAATGGTTTGGAATACAGCTCGTACACAAGTAGAAATTCAAACGAATGACAACTTATGTGCCTTGGGTACAGAGCCAAATTTAGTAGCTTATTGGGATTTTGTAGATGGGGCAGGTACTGTACTAACCGATAAAACGACCAATGCACTTAATGGCACGCTTACCAATATGGATCCGGTTACAGACTGGCTCATCGCCTCACCTGATATTTCTTGTGAAAGCTGCGAATCAGTGCGTACTACCGTTACCGCAACCGTAAATACTGGTACGCCTATTGATTTAGGTTCCGACCGATGTTTTGATGTGACTGCATTATTAGATGCAGGTGCAGGGTTTACCTCGTATCTATGGCAAGATGGTTCTACCAACCAAACATTTAGTGCAACTAACACAGGTATTTATTATGTTGAAGCAAACGATGGTGGAGGATGCGTAGATAGAGATACGGTAAGCTTGATATTAAACCCTGTATCGCCTACAGAAACGGATGGTTGCCGACTTGGAACAGGCCCGGTTGCTCTTTCTGCAACTGGCTCTTCAGGAAACTATAATTGGTATGATGCTTCAACTGCAGGCAATTTGCTAGGTTCAGGAGCTAATTTTACAACTCCTTCCATTAGCTCAACTACTGATTTTTATGTGTCGGCCGCACCAATTAATTACTCACTTGATTTTGATGGAAGTAATGATTTTGTTGATTTAGGTAATCCGTCTGAATTACAAATTAGTGGAGACATGACCATAGAAATGTGGGTAAAGCCAACCAATTTTAGTGCACGAAGAAACCCTTATGCCAAAGCGTATGGAGGTGAGGGCACTATTACTCAGGAAACTACAGGGTTGCTTAATTATTACTACGGTACAAGTGGTATTGATGCTACTCCTTACCAAGGGTTTGGTTCGGTGGCTCCACTTACCTTAAATGAATGGAATCATATTGCGATTGTGCGAGATTTAACCAATGGCCAATTATACTGGTATATAAACGGAGTATTAACAAACCAAACCGCTGCCGATTATGTAGCAGCAACGTTAAGTTCAAATCCTGCAACCATAGCTGCTGGATATGTAGATAATTATGCAGGCCAAATTGATGAACTTAGAGTGTGGAACAGTGCAAGGTCACAAGTAGAAATACAATCTAATATGACCACCTGTTGCGATTGCCTTGCCGATGTAAATCTTGCAGGCTATTGGGATTTTGATGATGGTACAGGAAACTCAACTTTATCCGACTTAACATCTAACGGAAGTGATGGCACCCTAACTAATATGGATCCAGCAACGGACTGGGTAACCGATTCACCCGACCAAAGTTGCGAATCTTGCGAAAGCCCAAGAGTTGCGGTAACAGCTACTGTGGTTGCGGGTTCTCCAGTAAACCTTGGCGCAGATGAAAATTTAGTGTGTACAGGATCTCGATTATTAGATGCAGGTGCAGGTTATGCCTCTTATTTATGGCAAGATGGCTCAACCAATCAAACATTTAATGCCACTACAGGAGGCACCTATTGGGTGCAGGTAGATGCAGGTGCAGGTTGTACCGACCAAGATACAGTTAAGTTAATAAGCCCCGCAAGTGCCGAGTTTGCCCTCGATATGGATGGAGTCAATGATTTTGTAACGATTGGGAATCCTACTGAATTACAAATTACAGGCGACCAAACCATTGAAATGTGGCTGTACCCAAGAAGCTTTGCTACTCGACAAAATCCTTATAATAAAGCCTATGGAGGCGAAGGCACGTTTACACAAGAAACCTCAGGAGTAATTACTTATTTTTATGGAACTTCAGGAGTAGATGCAACTCCATATCAAGGCTTTAATACTGGAATCTCATTAAATCTAAATGAATGGAATCACGTGGCATTAGTTCGTGATTTAACTAATATGCAGCTTCATTGGTATGTAAATGGTATTCAGACTAATACTGTTGCGGCTGATTATGGTGCAGCTGTGGCTGGCGGTAGTCCTGTTTTGTTAGGAGCTGGGTATCAAAATAATTATAATGGACAAATGGATGAGGTGAGGATTTGGAATACTGCACGAAGCCAGTCCGAGGTAAGAGATAATATGGGTAAAAGGCTTATTGGAACCGAATCTGGATTAGTTGCTTATTACCGTTTTGATGCTGGTACCGGTACAACGCTTTTGGATGACTCTAATAATGGCTTAGACGGCATCCTGACAAATATGGATATAGCTACAGATTGGGTTACCTCTACGGCACCTATTGGAGATTTTACAGCTTCACTTTTTACAGGTTCTTGGGCAGGGCAAACTATTAATTTAACTCCTTGTGGTAGAGATGATGTTACCATAAGTAATGTATCAGGAACTCCAACTGGGGTGTTATTATATTATGTGGGAACCGTTCCTAATGATGTGACTGGTATTGTTGGAATAGGTAATAATGACCGATACTTTGGTATAAGAAAATTCAATGATAATGCAGCTACCTATACTATAACTTATAACTATTTAAACAACCCGCATGTAGATTTAAATGATGAAGCAAACTTTGCGCTTTTTAGCCGAACAGATAATGCTGCAACCCCGTGGGCGGATGCTGCAGCCACAGTAGATGTTGCTGCCAACACACTCACAGCTACCGCTCAAAGTACCGAGTTTATGTTAGGTTCTAATGGGTTGCCTTTGCCAGTTACTTTGGTTGATTTTACAGGTGATGCAGAAATCGATAAGGTTAAATTAAATTGGAGCACTGCTTCTGAAAAAAACAATGATTATTTTACAGTTCAACGTTCAGTTGATGGAGAACTATTTATAGATGTAGCACAAATAACAGGAATAGGCACGAGTGGTAAGCTAAATAATTATTCAATTGATGATTTTACGGCACCCCAAGGAAATGTGTATTATCGATTATTACAAACCGATTTTGATGGAACTACGACTGTGCACAAAACTATTATGGTTAATTACGGTGGGTTAAATAAACCATTCGTTGCCCTTTTTCCAAACCCGAGTAGTAAGAGTCAGCAAATTAATGTGAGAGGTGGAAATTTTATAGCATCCCATCCATTATTGATTCAAATAATGGATGTTTTTGGCAATATTATTTACACAAGACAAACCGAGTCTGATAGTGGAGGGTACTTTTCTGCTACTTTAGATGCACTACCAACAAGCACATCAGGGTTCTACTTGGTACGAATCACAGATAATAAGTCTTCGATAATTGTAAAGCTGATTGTTGAGTAAGTTTAAAGCTGACAATTATTCTTAGGTCGAACTAAGGTTAA
>Ga0256839_1000235_pt1 | contig 72086 bp, 63 predicted proteins | sample 354166metaG_FD_185968 | JGI IMG/M metagenome (GOLD analysis project Ga0256839, IMG submission 185968) | Hydrothermal vent microbial communities from Mid Atlantic Ridge, Atlantic Ocean - 354-166 | ecosystem: Environmental > Aquatic > Marine > Hydrothermal vents | place: Atlantic Ocean: Mid... | reverse complement strand
GACACCGCCAGATTGTGGGTTGCGTTTTTCGTCGTTGATGTCGTTTAGCCATCCTGGCACCTCCTTCTGGTCATCCATGACCAGAGCGTTTATCGGCTATCGGGTGGGTTTTGAGATAGTTTCTAAGTGTCGGGGGTTTTTGCTGAGATGAGTTGCTCACCATTGTTCGCCGTTGAGATGTGTATTCGTAAGTCTATACTCCAGTTTATTGTAGCCGTTGATATAGAAAACCGTACCGAAATCAGGTGAGCTCTGCGTGCAGTGCTCGAATCTTACTCATGCATATCCGAAACTTCTCCATCATCGCGCATATCGACCATGGTAAATCCACCCTCGCGGATCGGCTTTTGCAAGCGACCAATGCCGTCTCGGATCGTGAAGCCAAAGCCCAGCTCTTGGATTCGATGGATCTCGAACGCGAACGGGGGATCACCATCAAAGCGTCGGCTGTCACCGTCGTACACCGCCACAATGGCGAAGACTACATGCTCAACTTCATCGACACCCCCGGTCATGTGGACTTCGGGTACGAAGTCTCCCGCGCGCTCAAAGCATGTGAAGGTGCGCTGCTGATCGTTGATGCCTCGCAGGGGGTTGAAGCGCAGACGGTGGTGAATACTTATTTGGCGGTTGAGCAGGATTTGGAGATTGTGCCGGTACTCAACAAGATCGACTTGCCCGGCGCGCGTCCCGATGAAATCGCTGATGAAGTCGAACAGGTCTTGGGCATCGACGCGATGGAGTGCATCCCCGTGAGTGCCAAGACCGGCGAGGGAATCCCCGAACTGCTCGATGCCATCTGCGAGCGGTTCCCTGGGCCCGCGCCTTCGACGATCAAAGAAACCCGCGCGTTGATCTTCGATGCAGTGTACGACGATTATCGAGGGGTGATTGTGTATTGCCGAGTCTTTGATGGGAAGCTGACCGTCGGAGATAAGATCCGCATGATGGGGACCGAACGAACCTTCACCATTACTGAATTGGGCAAATATAATCCTAAACAAGAGAAATACAAAGAGATCGGGGCGGGCGAGACTTGTTATCTTGTCGCGGCGATCAAAACGCTTGCTGATGTTCGTGTCGGTGATACCATCACCATCGAGCACAGCCCGGCCGCCGAGGCGCTCGAGGGGTATGAGCCTCCTGCCCAGATGGTGTTCTGTGATTTTTATCCTTCGACGACGACAGAAAAAGGGAACGATTTTGAGGAACTCCGCGATGCGATGGAGAAACTGATCCTCAATGATTCATCGTTTAGTTATCAAGCGGTGCATTCCGAAGCTTTGGGTTTCGGGTTTCGATGCGGGTTCCTTGGGTTGCTGCACATGGACATCATCCAAGAACGATTAGAACGCGAAGGCGGCGTCGAGGTGGTGCAGACGGCGCCGACCGTATCGTACAAGATTAAAATGCGAGGCAAACGAAACGAAATATTTGAGAAGGAAATTCACAATCCGGCTGACCTGCCCGATGCGGGATTGATTGTTGAGTTCTCCGAGCCGATCTGTAAAGTTGAGATCATGACACCGGGTCAATACATTGGCGAAATTATGAAGTTGTGCATGGAACGACGAGGGGTGTTCAAGAATCAGGTCTTTGTTTCGCACGGGCGCGAGATGCTGAGTTTCGAGATTCCATTGGCCGAGCTCATCTTTGATTTTTATGATAAACTCAAGGGGATCTCCCAGGGCTATGCAACGATGGATTATGAGGTCGTCCGTTACGATAAAAACGAACTCGTTAAAGTCTCTATTCTTATCAATGGTGATCCCGTCGAAGCGCTCTCGCTCATCTGTCATCGTGATCGGGCGGTTTCGCGTGGCAAGTTGCTCTTGAGCAAACTCAAGAAGCAGATTGATCGCCATCAGTTTGAGATTCCATTGCAAGCAGCCATCGGCGGTAAGATCATCGCCCGCGAAACCATCAAGGGGTTCCGCAAGGATGTGACGGCCAAATGCTACGGCGGCGACATCTCCCGAAAACGAAAACTCCTCGAAGCCCAGAAGAAGGGCAAGACGAAGATGAAGTCGATCGGCTCGGTGAACATCCCACAAAAGGCCTTCATGGCGGTGCTGGATACGGGGGAGTGAAGATGGACGCGGATGGCCCAGTTGTATTCGTTCTTGCCGGTCCCAACGGTGCAGGTAAATCGACGGCTGCGCCGGTGCTGGTTCAAGAAATGGCGGGGATTGATCGGTACATCAATGCCGATGCGATTGCTCGCGGGTTGTCGCCGTTTGACCCGGCGATGTCTGCGGTGGCTGCCGGGCGTGTGATGCTTCGCCATATGGACGAACTGGCAGCGGAACGACAGAACTTTGCGATCGAAACCACGCTCGCAGGTGTCCGGCTTGCCAAGCGATTGGAAGGATTGCGCGATGATGGGTATCAAATCCATATCGTTTATCTCTGGCTCCCCTCGCCTGAACTCGCGGTCGAACGAGTCGCCCAGCGGGTGCGGCTTGGTGGACATTCGATTGATGGTCCGGTGGTTAAGCGTCGGTATTTCAGGAGTTTAGAGAACTTTATAGCCCTCTATAGCCCGCTGGCTGAGTTGTGGCGGGTCTATGATAACTCTGGGATTTCGCCTGAGATCGTTGCGAAAGGTTCTGGTGATACAACGATGCAGATCGCCGATAGAGCAAAGTGGCAACTGTTTACAACGAGTCGCGCATTTGGAGACAAGACCGATGAGTAATGAAGAAATCAGTCAGCGTCTTCGGCGTGCCTTTGAAGATGGTGAACAGGTTGACCGGGCAATGAAGAAAGCCGGGCAGCGGGCGTTTCAGTATCATGCGTGGACGAAAACGACGCTGCGGGTCTGGCGAGACGGGCGTGTGGTCGAGATTGATCCCAATGACCCCAATGCCGAGTTGCCCGATGGGTTCGAGAAGCCTGAAGATGGGACGCCGCCTTGGGTTGGTCTTTGATTTCGAAAGAAAAGACCGCTCCCTTACGGTCGCGGCTCGTCGGGATCAGGATGTGTAGAGATCAGAGAAAGCCTCACTGCGCCGAAGACGGCGAGTAAGGGCACCCATCTGGATACGGGGGAGTGAAGATATTATTGAAACACCGATTGATTTTGACTGGTATTGCATTGTGCTCAATCGCGGGCGGCTGCTGGGTGCTTTTTGATGCATTCGGAAGAAGTCTCAAAGGGACAGAGTCGCGGTCGGTAGAGATTGCACTTGAATCGATCCAGACATTGGTTGATATGGGTGCGGTATTGCCGGAAGGTCAGGACGATTTGGATTTGGCCTTTGCGATCAAACAGCCTATCAAGCAAGAAATTCATTCGACAATGAACGCCTATTTATGGACTTCGCCTTGGATGATTTTCGTTGGATTTTTCATACTTGTAGTTGCATAGGATCTTGTCAAGGTATTTGGCATGAAGTAGAGCAGGTCGATTTATTTGCGGAGTGCCTGATTGGATTGGGTCTCATTGGGGAGGAGATCACGAAGGATCGAGCATCACCGCCAGCGGTCGGGGGATTGGATGTAACCTGGGTCGTTGGTGGCCGAGATGGAGCCGATGCCGTGGGATTCGATCGTGCGGGCGTTGGGATCATGTTCTTCGTGGGTCACCGAGCCGTCGGCCCGTGCGGTGATGGCGGTGCCGAAACCGGTGTCGTTGGGTTTGCGATGTCGGAAGGCGGTGGTGGGGGAGAAGTTTTCTCGCCAGCCGAATCCCGGCGTATAAAGCATCGGCGGGTCGAGCAGGGCAGAGTTCGATGGGGGATCGCCCCAGAGGGCGATGAGTGTATCAGCGAAGACGAGTTGTTGTGATGGTCTGATGATGTCGGAGGTGCGCAGGGTGCGCTGGTTGTAGAGTTCGTAGTACCCGGTGGTGTTGGGGGCGAGGCCATAGGCGTTGTAGCCATAGGTCGAGGTGAAGGTGTTGGCGGAGCCTTGGTTTTTGTATGACCCTTCGGGCTGGTTGGGGCATTCGTAGATCGAGCGATCACCAGGGACAGCACTGATGTAGTTGGCGAGTGTGCCTTTGGTGTGATCGAGGAGTTGTGTGGAGATATTTTCGGAGCCGTACCAGTATTGTCGGTTAGGGCCTGCGGTCCGTAGGTGAGGCATGGCGTAGCCTCGGTTGTCATCGGTGTAGAGGATCCATGCGGTGACGAGTTGGCGTTGGTTCGAGGCACAGATGATTGCCCGTGATGATTCGCGTGCGCTGGCCAGTGCGGGGAGCATGATGGCGATGAGCAGCGCGATGATGGCGATGACGACGAGGAGTTCGATGAGTGTGAAGGCGCGAGATAGGGAGGGTGTTTTGTTCACTTGCGGAGTTCGTCGATGAGTTGTTCGAGTGTGAGTTGACCATCTGTATATTGGTCGATGAGTTCTTGGTCCGAGATGATCGGTGGCGTAGGTGGTGCAAAGGCGTGAATCCCCGTTGCATCAGGGGCATAAATCCATCCGTCGAGCATTGCTGGGGTCGATCCTGTTCCTGTGAACTGGTCGATGATGAAATTCGGATCGGTCGGCATTTTGGAGAGGTCAATAATCTGTAAGTCGGTGTTATGCCCGAAGAGCACGCCCGGAGTGGTTTCTGGGAGTGTGCCCACGAGGAGTAGGTCGGTGTTGCCCGCGTTGATGGTGATGGGTTGGTGCGTCCATCCACCGATCGAGAGGAAGGGTTCGCCGAAGTCCCAGACGCCGTTGTTGTTGGTGTCGTCGAGTGTTTCGAGTGCCGAGTCCCAGAGGAGGATTGCCGACGATCCGTCGTCGCCGATGTATTGGATGCTCGGGAGTGAGCCAAAAAATGGAAGGAATTCAAAGGCCCCGACGGCAACTCCACCTGACACAATGACATCACCGGTACTGGTGACGATCGGCATCGCGTCGGTGCGGTTGGTGGGGACCGACCAGATGAGTTGTCCGGTGAGCTTGTTGAGCTTGACGGTGTTGGCGCTGTATTGCAAGCCCGTGAATGAATAGGACGAGGCATAGACATGCCCGTGGGCGATTGAGACACCGGAGAAGAATCCGGTATTGATGGTGTTGGTGAATGTCCAAATTGGCGTTGGTTGGGACAAAGCTGTTGCATCGAAGGCGTGGACTTGCCCGGCTTGAGATCCTGGACTCGATGCGGTGGCGACGAAAACCATGCCCGCTGCGTAGGCGGGGGTGTTTCCCGAAGCATCGCCCATGAGGGGCGTTTGCCAGACGATCTCGCCGGGCTGATAGGGGTTGCTGGTTGGGTGGAATGGATCGGTATTGATGCAGGTGAGTTTGGCGGGTGTGCCGCCGCCGAAGGAGTAGTTGGTGATGAAGGCGCGGTCGCTGTTGCCTAGGTCTGAAGTGACTGTCGGCGAAGCGTTGACGACGATACCTCCAAGATCGGTTGACCAGTTTTGCAGGCCGATGCCTGTGTCGAGGGCGATGAGGTTTTGGGATGTCGCGATGAGGAGTTGGTTATGTTGGATGTCGATGGTGGGGGTTGACCATGAATCGAGGATTGTCGGGGGAATCTGCGTTGCCCATACAAAATCGCCAGTGAATCGGTTGTAGGCGATGGCGAAGTTGGTGCCAGGCTGGGCAGGATTGGTGGCGACGGCGTAGACCTGTTTGCGATCGACGACGATCCCGGATTGGGCGATGGGGATGTAGGTGTTCTGAGCATCGCCGGTGGCGATCCAAATCGGGGTGTTCAAAGGGGGAAGAGTGACAGCGGGAAACGCCCGGCTTTGGTGGCGGGTATTGCCTCCCAGATGTGACCATACTTGCGAATCGTCGATCAGGTCAAGGCTCGCACCCGGTCCATTGGATAGATCCTCGATGAATGACGAACCAGTCTGCGCGAAGAGTGGCGTGCACGAAAACAGGAGTGTCCATAGACAAAAAGCGTGGAACATAAGCGTTTCCAATCGGGTGAATCATCTTGTTGGGAAGCAGACTGTCCATGTTTCCATGAGCAGCCTGCGATCTCTCTCCGCTCCCAGAGGGGAACGGAAAACATAAGCAAACTAAACCCGTCGTCTGCGCATCGCAGCGAACGAGCCAAAGGACAAAAGCATCAGTGTACCCGGTGTTGGCACCACCGCAACAGCATCGATTTCGAAGGCTTCGCCTGATTCATTGAGGAAGCGCACAAAGCTTGCCGATGTGAGCCCGGTCGAAGCGATATCGATTCCGATTCCGCCGCCCGATCCGTTGTAGAGGGCGATGATCTCTGCGAAGCTCAGATTTGCCAAGTCGCCCAGCATCAGCGCCGGGTCCATTGCCTGGGTGAAGTCGGTTTCGATTAGTCCTGGTGAACCCGGTGTGGGTATGGTGTAGTCGCTGTATCCCAAGGTCGGGAACAGATCGAGCACGGTGGTCGTGGCGGTGAACCAGTTGATGCCGTTTTGCGAAACCTGAATGGTCGCTTCGCCCCCGGCGCCGAAGATGAATGGGTTGGATCCGATCACACCGGTGCCGTCGTTGTTTGGGTCGGCATCAGTCCATGAGGTGTCGAGGAATCCCGAGTTCGAGTAGACGATGAAGTCGATGCCATAGGCGTTCGAGGCGCTATTGGTGATGAGTGTGTCAAAACCGAGTGTCAGCTCGCCACCGCTGCCGACCGAAACGAGTTCATCGGTGCCCCATGCGGGGTTGAAGGGGGTGACGCCGCCGGGGAAGATGTCCTCACCAGTGAATCGCTCCGCCGAGCCCAGCGCGGTGCTGGCATCGGTATATCCAGCAGCCGCATTCGTACCCGGATTGTAAGAGATGACGGAGGTGGCAAATGGACTGGCCAAGGCGACCGATGCGGTTACAGCAATCGCTGACGATGTGATGGCGAGTGAACTCATGGTTCAATCTCTCTTTCTGAACGCATTTCGCGGCGTCCACATGTGGCTGCCTTGCGCGGATCGCGCACGACACTCCCGAAAACAAACTTGTCGATTTCGCGGCACATTCAGAGAGCTGATGGGGGGCACGCCGGGAGAAGCGCGATCAAGTCCACCAACCCCAATTCGCGAGGGTCGACATACAAGTTCAAGGCAGGTCTTCCGGCTCTGGGCTCAGTTTGCTCGGCCTTCCCGGCTTGTCCTTCTTGCGAAAGAGCAGCCAGTGGCTTGAATCTCAGACGATTTCACCTCGGAAACCAATGGATTCACAGAGCAGACATCATGGCCCATTACGGCGGCGCGTCCGCGGTGGCTTTTCACCACACTTCCCTATTCACCCGGATGGAAACACATCCCCGGGCACCGAGAACACCCTGAGCATAGCCGGGAGTTTTATCCGAAGCAAATTGATCGAATAAAGCCCATCTCAGGTCAATAATCAATGCTCACATGATGCAAACACACCTCGATACCATCCTCCAATCCCGGTTCGGGCTCGAATCCCTCCGCCCGCTCCAGGCACAGATTATCCAGAACCTGATGGGCGGCACCGATGCTTTGGTCGTCATGCCGACAGGTTCGGGCAAGTCGTTGTGCTTTCAACTCCCCGCGATTGCGATGCGCCAAGAGCGTGGGGGCGAGGGGGTCGGGCTGGTCTTCTCGCCTTTGATTGCCCTGATGGAAGATCAGGTTGCGGCCTTGCGCAAGAATGGGATCAAAGCATCGTTTGTCAATTCGACGGTGTGCAAACAAGAACGACTCAAGCGGTACAAGAAACTCGCAGCGGGTGAATATGAGCTGTTCTACGCAACGCCAGAGCGCATGGAGAAGCCCGATTTTCGTAATGCCCTCGATCAAATTCCTGGCGGGGTGAACCTTTTGGCGATCGACGAGTGCCATTGTGTGACGAAATGGGGACACGATCTCCGCCCGGCGTATCAGAAGATCGGGGAGTTTAGAAAGCAACTCGGCGCGCCGACCACCATCGCTCTGACCGCGACAGCCACCAAACCCGTCCGTGAAGATATCCGAACTGTGCTTGGGCTGAGTATCGACGAGATGCCTTTGTTCGCTGCCCCGGTCGATCGCCCAAATCTCAAACTCACATCGAGCGTTGTCTGGGATGATGGTGAAAAGATCGAGCACATCAAAGCCATCGCAAGCAAGACAATGGCGACGGGAATCGTGTATTTCACACTCATCAAGAACCTTGAGCAGATGGCCGATCGGATTCAAGAGGGGATGCCCGGACGGGAGATCGAGCTGTATCACGGGCGATTACCACCCAAGGAGCGCATGCGGGTCTACGACCGATTCATCGAATCGGGCCCAGACGACGGGTTGATCTTGCTCGCCACCAACGCTTTTGGGATGGGTGTCGATAAGCCCGACCTGCGCTACATTGTGCATGGCCAAATCCCTGCGTCGATCGAGGCCTACCACCAAGAGGTCGGACGGGCCGGTCGCGATGGCGAAGATTCCATCTGTGAGTTGCTGTATTGTCAGGACGATCTGGCGATCCAGCAAGAGTTCATTCGTTGGCAAAATCCCAGCGCCGATTTTCTGATGGCTGTGATGAGCGCGATCGAAGCGCGATACGCCGAGGACGATTTCGATGACGATGATTTGCGATTGATGGTCATCGGTAAGGGGCATGCCCACGGCATGGGCGGTGGGATCATGGACTATGCCCTGATAAGACTTGCCCAACTCGGAGCCATCGAACTCACCAGTATTCAATCAGAGAAAGACGGGCGAGGGCGATACCGGTTCGTACGCCCACTCGATGACACCGAACTTGATCCGGTCCAGATCGAAGAAAAACGCCAACGCGATCTCATGCGTTTGTTGGATGTTGTCAAGTTGACCAAAGCCGAGTCCATCCCGGCCTTTGTGTCGGACTACTTTGATCTCTAATTCAGTTTCTGACGAGCCGCGACCGTGAAGGAGCGATCTTTTCTTGCCAACACGATGCACAAAAGACCGCTCCTTCACGGTCGCGGCTCGTTGGGATTCAGACAAATCTAACCTCCCTGGCTACCATATCCTCCAATCCCCCCCCCTCCCCCGAAAGGAATTCCCAATGAGCGAACCAATCACTGAAATCATCATCGAAGACCTCACCATTGGCGAAGGGGAAGAATGCCTCCCGGGTGCGACCGTCAATGTCCACTACAAGGGGCAACTCATGGACGGCACCGTCTTCGACTCGTCCCACGGCGGCGACCCCATCAACTTCCCTCTCAATAACCTCATCCAAGGATGGCAAGAAGGTATCCCTGGCATGAAGGTCGGAGGCAAACGCAAACTGACCATCCCCTACATGAAAGCCTATGGTGAAGCCGGTGCGGGCGGGGCGATCCCACCCAAGGCCGACTTGATCTTCGAGATCGACCTCCTGGGCGTGAGCTAACGACTTCTGGCAGAACGGGCTTCCAGCCCGTTTCTTGATCTGAGGGTTCCCAAAGAAACGGGTTGGAAGCCCGTTCTACCTGAATATACACCAATGCCCAAACCAACGGTCTCCATCGTGATGCCCAGCTTCAACCAAGCGCCGTTCTTGGAAGAGGCTATTCTCAGCATCCTCGATCAACGAGACCAACTCCATGAGTTCATCATCCTCGATGGGGGCTCAACCGATGGCTCGGTTGAAATCATCGAAAAATACGCATCAGAAATCGACGACTGGCAATCGAAACCCGACGGCGGCCAATCCAAAGCCATTGCGGCCGGATTCGAACGATGCACCGGTGAAGTCATTAACTGGATCAACTCCGACGATGCGATTTTGCCGGGCGCGATTTATGCCGTCCGTGAACGATTCGCTGCCGATGAAGAGATTGGATTGGTTGAAGGCAACACGGTGATTGTCGATGCCGAGTCGAATATTCTCCGATGCGATCGACGGGCCGGGCCGGGCAGGTGGTGGGTTCGGCATGGGTATTTGCGGACGCACCAGCCGAGCACTTTCTTTCGGCGCGAGTTGTTCAACCAGGTTGGCGGTCTTGATTTGGATTTACAATGTACGATGGATACCGATCTGTGGTATCGCCTGATCCCAACGACCAAGTGTGTGCGCATGAAGCGCTACATCGGCGTGCATCGAGTCCATGAAGATGCCAAGGGCGAGTCGTGGAGCGAGGCCTATGCCATCGAGCGGGCGCTACTCGATCAGCGCTATCCCCAGTTTCGCAAAAGACCGATCCGCCACCAGATCGGACGCATCGCCTACTACGCAACCCAAGCCTACACCGGGCGAAGCAGCGGGGCCAAGAACGATACCGCCGAGTTGGAAGGCAAGAATCTCCGCGAAGCCTTTCCCGATGCGACCGCATGTTTGCGCCCGTGATTTAGTGTGGCGATCGAAGCACAAAGAGCATGTGATCTCGGTGGGGTAACCACCCCGGAGGTGGATTGGTATCGAGTGAGCGACGCAATGGCGGAATCCCAAAGCCTCTCGCTCGCCAGCAGATGCCCCAGATCATGTTGCGCACCAAGTCGCGGATGATTCGCGATGGTTTGGATCGCATATGGCTGATGCGTTGGTAGTCGATCAGTTCAAGATCAAGTTGCTTGGCGAGGTGTTCGATGGTTGGCTTACGATAGAACACCAGATGCTCGGGCAGGTTGCAGTACCAGTAGCGTGAGCCTTGGAGTTTCCATCCCCATGCGTCGGTGTCGCCGGTGAGGGCGACGAAGATGCCATTGAGTGCGAGGTGTCTGGCTGCCTGTTGCATGAACGCCTTGGGATCGACGAGGTGTTCGAGCACATCAATCGCGAGGATGACATCGAACTGGTGTTCGGGATTGTTTGGATCGAGATCGTCGAAGAGTGCGCCCAAGATGGTGACGCCTCGATCGGTGGCGGTCTGAGCAGCGGCCTGGCCTGGTTCGAGTCCAAAGTATTCCCATTTTGGATCGGTTTGATGGAGGGTTTGATGGAGATAGTGCAGCAAAGCCCCATTGGCGCATCCGACATCAAGGATTCGCTTGCCTGAGGCGTTGGTGGTGATGCACCGGGCAAGATCATCGAATCGGCGTTTGCGAGGCGATGGGTCATGTTCCCAGTGATCACTCGATGCTTTGGTGTAGCATGCAACGAGGGCCTCGACTGGAATCGGCGGGTCTTTGTATTGCAGAGCACAGTTGGGGCATCGGCGCATAGTGAACACCGTATCGCCCAAGTCGATTTCGACCCCGGCTACTGTAGGTGGGTGATGATGGATAATCGGGCCGATTGCTTGGGATGGTGTGGTGCAGATCGGGCAAGGGGTTGTCTTGTCCGTATCTTGGGAATCAGCGTTCATACATCTTCTCGATCATTGCATCGAACTTGCCTGTGTTCTGATTGACCGTGTCGGCGGGCCCCCAGAGTTTGATGAGGACTTTGGTGGTGGGCAGCTCGATGACAGCCGCGTGGATGGCGTAGAAAGGCGAGCCATTGGATGTGCCTTTGGCACCCGGGTCGATGTAGGTGCCTTCGAGATCGAAGACGGTGACGGGGAAGTCCATCACGGTTTTCTTGGTGACCGTGGCGCTGGTTCGGCTTGAGTAGGTGCTGGTGATGGTCGATTCGAGTCGGCGTTTGATGTTCGAGATGGAATCGGTTTCTTTGGTAAAGGAGACCGAGGCATTGCCGAGCCGATGCTGGATATACATCTCGGCGAACCGACCCGTCCCCGGCACCGCCATGCGCCAGTCTTCAGGCATGTCCCATGCAAACCCGGCTGCCTGGGCATACTCTTCATCGAATGCGGTGATTGCAAGTCCGTTTTCAGGCTCAGTCGAACCTTGGGTTTGTTCGCCGAGACCTTTGGCCCGATCGCGCGCACGCCCGAGCAGTGATTTGGAGTCGTTTTCTCTGATCCACTGGCGTTCTTCGTCTTTGTATTGCTTTTCGGGGACAGCTTCGACCACGGAATCGGGTGTTTCGACCGGGGTGGTCTTGATTGGCTCAACCTTGCCAGATTGATTCTGGGTGAGTTCGTCGAGATAGCTCGTGTCGGCTTCGAACTCGGGTGTGGCGACGCCGACATCGGAGTTTGATTCTGAACATGACGCGAGCATGCCCAGTGTCGTAAAAAGGAGTAAGCCCGTACCGATGTTCTGGAGTGTGCGTGTCATACGCCAAGTCTAGGAGCCTAGAGATCCATTGATCCAGATACCAAAAAAACAGCGGGGACGGACGGACGATCCCTCTCGCGCCCGTGTTCGTCCCAGCTGTCCTTCATACAGTCTGGCATATCTGGAGGAGAATAGATATAAAAACTTTGAATTCAGAAAGAAATAATTTTTAGGTTTATTCCCGAGCACGATTTCTGTGCCCTATTTCCAAATGTCCGCTGTGATCAGTTCAACCGAGTTGCCCGATGGATCGCGTATATAAATGGATTTTCCCGGGTCGATCCGGTTCCACACTTGCTCTTGTTCGATGGGGATTCCGTGTTTGGACAAACTGTTCAATCCAGCTTTGATAGTCCTGAGGGCGGATTCGTAGGGCAATATGCCCGGGCCCGCGTGCTCCATGCGAGGGCACAGGGCGTCCGGGCTGATCAGACTTCTTGGGATCGAATACAAGCAGGACATGGTTGTCGTCAACACGAAACAAGACGGCGAGCTCGCTTCGATCTCGAGGCATGTCGAGTCCCAAAACTTCATGGTAAAACCAGGCTGCCTCTTCGAGGCTGTTGGCATAGAGGATCGTTTCGAGGATCGATTCGGGTTTCATGCCTGCACAATAGTCAGCAAGATTGTTCGATGCGGACTAAAATCATCCCCACAAGAGGGTGTTCAGGAAGGAATATCTGTGAAGCAAGCACATAAGGGGGCGTGGAGACCCAAAGAAATTTTTTCGATCGATGATCTCAAAACCGAGCTTGATACCATCGAAGCTGCCCACACTGTCGGGACACTGAGCGCCGCAGGGAGGTGGAGTGTGGGGCAGAATCTTGAGCACTGCGCCAAAATCATGACCTGCGCCTTCGACGGTTTCGATGTCAAAGCACCTTGGCCTATTCGGGTATTCGGGAGATTGGTGTTCAAACCGATGATCAGAAACCCAAAGGGGCAGATGAAGCCGGGGATCAAACTTCCCAAGAAGGCCGCTGCGGTGTTGCCGAGCAATGAGGTCAGCGTCGAAGAAGGGCTTGCATTGATGCGTGCGCAGCTTGCTCGGATCGATGCTGGCGAAAAGATGCTCCAAGAGAGCCCAGTGATGGGCAAGATGACCCATGAGTTGTGGATTTTGATGCACCTCAACCACTGCCGATTGCATTTTGGTTTTTTTGATTATGGCCGTCTAGATGGAGCTTAGCACATCGTCATGCCACCATCGATCGCGATGGTCTGCCCGGTCATAAACCGTGATTCGTCGCTTGTCACATACGCGACCGCTGTCGCGATGTCCTCGGGTTTGCCCAACTCCCGCGTTGAAATCATGCCCTTGATGTGCTCGGTGACGGCTGCGGGGAGGTCTTTGGTCATGTCGGTCTCGATGAATCCGGGCGCGACGCAGTTGGCGGTGATGTTCTTCTTGCCCAACTCGCGGGCGATGGTTTTGGTGAACCCGGTCAAGCCAGATTTAGCCGCCGCGTAGTTCGCCTGTCCGGAGTTGCCCACCAAACCCGAGGTCGAGGCGATGTTGCAGATGCGTCCGAACTTGCCCCGCATCATCGGGCGTGCGGCGGCCCGGCAGGCGACGAAAACAGATTTGAGGTTCGTATTGATTACATCGTCCCATTCTTCGTCGGACATACGCAGGATCAGGTTGTCTTTGGTGATGCCGGCGTTGTTGACGAGGATGTCGAGTCGTCCGAACTCTTTGGCGACGCCTTCGACCATCTCGGCGACAGCGGTGAAGTCGGCGATATCGCAAGTCTGGGCACTGGCCGACCCACCAGTTGCTTGAATCTGACTGACGAGTTCATCGAGCGGGCCCTGCGAGCGAGAGACACACACGACATGACGCCCGTCGGCTGCCAGACGGGTGGCGATGGCTCGTCCGATGCCTCGGGATGCTCCGGTGACGATGGCGACGCGTTGATCGGTCATGTGGTGCTCGTTTCTATCTATCTATCTATCTATCTATCTATCTATCTATCTATCTATCTATCTATCTATCTATCTGTAAGCTGCAATTCGTTTCAGGAAACGGTTGCGGGTTCGTTGTGCCCTTGGACCTTGGTTTCTCGATTGATGCGGCGCATCATGCCGCCGAGCGTTTTGCCCGGGGCGAGTTCGTGGAACTGGGTGTCGGCATGATCTGAATGGTTGGCGATGAGATGCTCGCAGCAGGCTGCCCACCGGACAGGGGAGGTGAGTTGGTCGACGAGGCGCATGCGAATCTCGTCGGGGTCGGACTCGTGAGGCTTGGCGGTGACATTGGACATCACGGTGCAGTTTGGGGTGTTGATCTGGGTCGCCGCGAGCGCCTCGGCGAGTTGATCCGCAGCGGAGTTCATGAACGGGGAGTGAAATGCACCAGCCACACTCAGCCGCGTTGCGCGTATGCCCATCTCAGAAGCGATGTTCTGGGCCCGATCGCAGGCAGCGGCCGACCCAGAAATCACCACCTGACCCGGTGCGTTGAAGTTGGCGGCAACAAGAATATCGTTCTCGCGGGCTTGATCACATACGGCGTTGGCCTTCTCTTCATCGGCTCCGATGAGGGCGACCATCGACGAATCTGCCGTTTGGGCTGCCTCTTGCATCGCTTTGCCTCGCAGGGCAACGAGCTTGAGCCCGTCGGCGAAGGAAAACGCATCGGCCAAGTGCAGGGCGGTGTACTCGCCCAATGATAAGCCTGCCGTTGCAACGATGTTGAGTTCTTTTTTCGTGATGTTTTCGGAATCGAGCCATCCGGCAAAGCAGGCAACCGATGCGGCGTAGATTGCCGGTTGGGAGATATCGGTGCGGTTGAGTGATTCGGCGGGCCCCTCGAAACACAGGCTTGAGAGTGGAGTGCCGAGCGAATCGCCAAGAATGTCGTTTGCCTGCTCAAAGATCGCGCGGGCAGCTTCGGAGGTCTCGCTCCAGAGTTTGCCCATCGAAACAGTTTGTGCGCCCTGGCCTGGGCAAAGAATAATGGTACTCATTGGTCTACTCCCCCGACAAGATAATGAATGTTCCTTAGAGTTGCCAAAGCGACGAACCCCAAGTCAGCCCCGCGCCAAAGGCGAGGAACATGACTATATCACCGGGATTGATCTTATTCGACTCGACCAACTCGGCAAAGACCAAAGGGACCGAACCGGCGACGGTGTTGCCATAGATGTCGATATTGACAAGCAGCTTTTCTTGGGGAATACCAAAGCGTTCGCGGGCGGATTCAAGAATACGCGAGTTGGCCTGGTGGCAGACAAAGTGATCGATTTGATCGGCACAGAGCCCGGCATCGTCGAGTGTGTCTGCAATGACCTGTTGGAACTTATTGACTGCAAACTTGAAGACCGCTTTGCCGTTCATTTGGACCGTGTTGCACAGCGACTCGTCATATGCGACACCTTCTGGAAAATCCAGATGCGAGCTGGGGATGAAGAGGTGTTTGCCACCTTTACCATCAGCGTGCATCCGATGGGCGATCATGCCTTTGGATGCGTTTTCCGTTCGGCGCAGGATCATGGCGCCTGCGCCATCACCAAAAAGGATTGCTGCACCTCGCCCGGCGGTTGAGTAATCAATGAATCGGGTGATGGTGTCGGCCCCGATGACGCCGATGGTTTTGTATGCGCCTGATTTGATCATCGCATCGGCCATCGAGAGTGTGAAGACAAACCCTGAACAGGCGGCGTTGATATCCATCGCTCCGATATGCCCAGCGCCGATTTGATTGGCCACAATGCACCCGATCGAAGGGGTCGGCGAATCGGGGGTCATGGTCGCGACGAGCAGCAAATCAAGCTCGCTCGCTTCGATCTTGGCATTGGCCAACGCGGCGTTGATGGCCTTGATGGAGATGGTCGAGGTGCGTTCGCCGTTTTTGATATCGGCGCGTCGTCGTTCGTTGATGCCGGTGCGTTGGACGATCCACTCGCTGGAGGTTTCCATGCACTGTTCGAGGTCGGTGTTGGTGAGTCTGTAATCGGGAAGACAACACCCCGAGCCAATGATTTCAACGCCGATAGGGCCGTTGGTGTCGCTCATGATGCGGATTCACTTTGTTGGGTAGCGTGTTGTTCGATTTCAACAAGCTGCTCTAAGCGTTCGGCAATCTCGTCATTGACATGACCGCGAACATATTCAATCGTATTTTTGATGGCGGATTTAATGGTGCGTGCTTCAGAGGTGCCGTGGGCGATCATCATGACGCCGTTGACGCCCAGCAGCGGGGCTCCGCCGTGCTCGTGGTAGTCGTTTTTCTTGTAGATGGACTTGACGATGGGCTCGAACTCGGTAGCGAGTTTGGGGTCGTACTCAAAGATTTCTTGAGCGATCGCTTGGAAGATGCTCTTGGCAAACCCTTCTGCCATTTTGAGCACGGTGTTGCCCACGAATCCATCGGTGACGATGACATCGGCGACACCCGAGAAAATATCGCGCCCTTCGATGTATCCGATATAGTTGATGTCCGGGGTTTTTTTGAGCAATTCGGCGGTTCCCCTAGCGAGTCCTGAGCCTTTGCTCTCTTCGGAACCGATGTTGAGGAGCCCGACGCGGGGGGATTCTTCGCCGAGCACTCTTCTGGCATAGACATCGGCCATGATGGCGTACTGCCAAAGGTGCGTTGCGCGTGGTTCAGGATTGGCACCGGCGTCGCACAGGACGACCGGGCCATGGAACGATGGGAAAGTGACAGCGATTCCGGGCCGGTGGACGCCTCGGAGTCGTTTCATGTGCATCTGTCCGGCAGCAACACACGCGCCGGTGTTGCCTGCGGAGATCACCGCATCACATTGGACTTGTGCCTTCTTCGATCCAAGCTTGGCCATCTTGACGATGGTTGAATCGCTGTACTGACGAACTGCAACGGTTGGCGAAGCGCCCATTGGGATGACTTGCGTGGCGTGCGCAATTTCGATTCGGGGATCATCAACCTGTTTGTCACTGAGGTATTTGCCAATCAGGTCTTTGGGGCCGACGAGTACAAGGGTGTCAGATTCGTCGAGATGAGATAACCCCTCGACACACCCATCGAGAATGGCGTTGGGTGCATGATCGCCTCCCATGACATCAATGGCGACGCGAATCGACAAGGCCGACCTCCAGGGTTTGGGGCAGATAGGACGATCGGCAGGATCAGGCGTTGATGCCGATGCCGAGCTTGCGAACCTTGATCCGTAGACCAGGGCGGACATATCCCGATTCGGTACATGCACGATGGTGCAACTTGGGCATTCCGCTTAATGGGCAAATTGTGGGGGTTTTGCCAGTGATCGCGTCATGTGAACGGCGGCGCTTAGAACGGCCTTTGCTTTGGCGTTGTGATGGAAGCATGGGTGCTCTCCTAACATGACTCGGACGACCAAGACCAGAGATTGGTCTGCTGTATCGGAGTGCTCAAATTGCTGTGAAAAGACACAGCGGGATGACCTGAAAACCTTCCCGCCACGCAGCGGGAGATTGGACGGCAACGATAGCCATACTTGCGTGGGGAGTCAATCTTTTCCAGGCTGGACATAACCCGAAGGCAAGGCTATATTTGCCTGATAAAACGCCTCCCTAGCTCAATTGGTAGAGCAGCGGACTCTTAATCCGCGTGTTCAGGGTTCAAGTCCCTGGGGGGGTACTTGATGGGGCATGCCGTGATCCGATGATCGTCCTGATTTTCGTGGTTTCGGGTGTTTTTCTTTGTGGATCAGATTAAAAGGTTAAGAGCCAGATCAAGAGCCGGTCAGTGTTAGGGCAGTAAATGGCGGGTGGACGCGAATATTCATCGGCGCAGCGCAAGATCATCAATCGATATTACGACCATATCGACACGATCGTGCTCACCAGGCTCGCCGAGATCACCACCGATATGGCTTTGGCGATGGGCGATGCCAAAAAGCTCGATCGGCTTTGGAAACGGGCGGAGCAGGCGCTGGCGAAAGTTAAATCCGCGGACGGTCAGTCTGATCCTGTGATTGCGAAAGTTCTCGCCTCACGGGATATTGAAGCTTTGGGCAAACTCGTCTCCAAACTCAGCAGATAGAGAGGTCCACATTTCGGACAGGCTCTATTTGGATTGAGGCTTATTCGATTGGGGCTTGGATGCTTTGGGATTTGCCTGCTTGGTTCTGAGCTCATCGTATTTCTTGACATACATTACGCAGGTCGAAACCACCGTCGCATGTGACCAGGTCAAAGGCGACACGGACATCGGCGCACCCGAATACGGATCGAACTGCTCAGCCAGCACGCCTGATTCGAGGGTGTGTCCGGCCGTCCACTCGAGCAAAGGCATGGCCAAACCAAGCTCTTCAAGTGTCTTGGCGCGGGCGATGTGATATTGCGCTTGCCAGAGCGTACAGATCACCCATGGGTTGCCGGGCACTTCGTCAGTTTTTTCGGATTCAACTTGGTGGTAATAGTCTCGTTCGTACCGGGCGCACCCACCAACCTCGGTCTTGATCCAGAGCCGATCCCGAAGCGAAGCCATCTCCGATTGGACAATTGGATCATCAGGTTCAAAGGCACCAAAGGCAAAGAGCGCATAGTTTGCACTGTCGCGGGTCATGTCCAGGCGGTAGGTGCCATCTTCGAGGGGGATCGCCATGCGGGCGAACTGTTGGCGTTCAGGGTGCCACAAATGTCGGCGAAGCGCCCCCTTCATCCGCTCGGCACCTTCGCGGAACGAGGAGGCCCGATCCATTTCACCAAAGTCACGGGCAAAGTCGGCTGCGGCATTGAGCGCGCCGATGGTGGCGGCAACAGTGAAAGTATGAATCCCGCGCCGTTCTTCCCACAAATCCCATGATTGTAAAGGCAATCCATTATGATCCCGGTGCTCGAGCATCCACATGGCCGGTTTGACGACGAGACTGATATACAAGGGTTTGATGAACTCGACATCGCGAAAGGCATCGAAGTGTTCGCGCAGTGCCCAGAGCGTCAAGGCGGTTTCATCCTGTTGGATCGGGAGAATCGCCTGTCCGTCGATCATCCACGGATGCCACGAACTGGCCAATCGGCCTTCGGGGGTGTATTTGTGGAGGAAGTAGGGTTTGTCACCGATGCATCGTTCGGCAAAGCGGAAAAAGTTTCGGCTCAGTTCGCTCTGCCCGGCGAGGATCAGCGAATGGGCAACCAGAGCCCCGTCGCGCATCCAACAGTAGGAATAATGATCGCCTGCGAAGTGGGTGATGTCGGAATCATTGGCTGCGATGATCGCGCCGCCGTTGTCGATCTGGGTGCGGAGAATCAGCTGGCTGCGGTAGTAGAGGTCCTGGATTGGTTCGGGGAGAATTTCGGTGTTGATGGGTTCTTTGCGCGACCAGAGTTTCCAGTAGGCTTCCGTACGGGCAATGAGCCGATCCGGCCCGATTTCCCAGATGCGCCGATTAATGCTTTTGGCATCGTCGTAGTTTTCGGTGCAGACCATCCACATGGTGGCTTCTTCGGTGGCGTATGGTTTGATCTGGAGATTGATTCCGACCGTCGCATCGACCGATCCCTGCGAGATTGCATTTTTGCCCAGTTGACCATCCTCAGCATCGCGCCAGGTGCCTTCTGCGCCGCCGACGCGTTTGGTGCCGATGGCCCAGTGTTCAACCCCGACCTTGTTGGAGGTGGCGGTGTTGAGCAGGAAGTAGGCGTCATCCTTATACATGATGACCGCTTGGGTGGCCGGGTCGTAGTTGGCGGTATCGCCCACCGGTGAGCCATTGATCGAGAGATCGCAGTGAAAGAACAACCGGACATCGCGCGACTTGCCCAGCAAGTCGCGCACGGCCATTTGCCTGAAATAGACCGGCTTGTGCAGATCGACCACATCGTTGGAGATGATTTCGATCCCCAGACTGTGGTGGGTGAGGGTGACTTCGGTGGTGAGTGAATCAGGTTTGTATTGGAGCGTGCGTTCCCACCCATCGTCTTCGATCCAGGCCATTTGCCCGTCGATCCAGACCCCGAATCGTTGGACATGTCCTGAGGTGTGATTGTGGCGGCCGACTCTTGGAGAGTAGATATCTCGGATCCGGTAGAGATCGTCGAAGGTGATGAGCATGTGGCCGTTGCCGACGGGGATATCTCTGGGCATGATCTGGACTCGTTGTTTGGATACTTGAAGGGGGGGCGACACGGAGGATACTATCGGCCAATGGGCACCGTCAAGTTGTTGGAATTGGGAGATCGGCGAGAGGAAATAGGGTAAGAATAGGGCATTTGAGGGTGTCCGTTTTGGGGTGACGGTGATCTCGATGGTGCGAGGGGCAATTTGGGGGTATATTGTTTGGGTATTGATCCGTCTTGGACATTTCCATCGCGGGCATTGCCGATCTGGTCTATATCCGGCTGTGGGCTCTTTGAAATGCTTGCATGTGCTGTGGGAAGAAGTTGTGGAAAGAATAAGTAGGAATAAAGATATGAAGTCACCGTCTTATCGCCCGTTGACCGAGGTGGTCATGCGGAGAAAATCTGTTGAGAACAATGGGTTTACACTTATTGAACTCTTGGTGGTGATTGCCATTATCGCTGTGCTTATTGGTATTTTGCTGCCTGCACTGGGAAGCGCCCAGACCACCGCTCGGCTGGTCAAAAGTCAGGCGAATCTTCGCTCGTTGGCGCAGATTCAGGAAGTCTACTCCAGCGAATATCGTGGGAGCATGATCAATCCTTTTCGGATCAAGGGGTATAACTCGGGTGGCGGTTTTGGACGGGCCGGGTGGGGGATTGCTCGCAAAGTTGAGACAGGAACACCCGCGGAGTTCACATACGATGGGGACAACAACTCACCTTGGTATTCTGAGATGTATGCGTTTCATTGGTATTCAGTGATCGGGGGGTGGATCAGCACCGGGGATTCGGCATCGGAAGTGCAATTTTCGCCTTCGGATCGTGTCCTGATCGCGCGCAATGATGCAATGACCGAGGACCCACCTTGGCCCAACTGGTCGCTTGAGACCGGGTTCTGGGATGGGTCCTATATCCTTTCGCCGACCTGCTGGTTCTCGCCAGAGCGGTACCGTGATGATTTCCGCGGTTCGGCCAGTCGATACGACACAGGGGTGGCGATGGCCAAACGCAACAAAATGTCCGGGGTGACTTACCCATCGCAGAAGGTGTTGATCTGGGAACGATTTGACTGGACGAAAAAGCGACGCACAGCCAGTTTTCGCGATCCCAACATGAACGGCGGCGAACCGATCCTGCTCGGAACAGAGAGCACTCATCCCCAGTGGAATAACCCCGAAGCCGAGCCTTCCGTCGCGACCGCCGACGGGAGTGTGTCGCGGGTCAGCATCGCTTCGATTTTTCAAGATATGTCCAATCCCAACGAGCGGATTGCCCGTTCTTTCAGACCCACCGATATGTGGGACCCCAAGTATTCGGTGCTTGAGGACTACAAAATGCACGAAGACCGATTCGAGATTGGTGATGAACTCTCCGGGTACGGAAAGTATCCCGCTTTTTTCTGGGCAACCAGAGACGGTATCCGCGGACGTGATTTTGCACGATGAATATGCTTGGTTTGTGTATTGCTCTTCTGGTTTGGATTCTGGTTTAGAGCTGTCCGTCGAGCAGGGCGGCAGCGAGGTCTTCTGCGTTCATTTCTTCCGCTGAACCCGAGTTGGCCGTATCGTCATCACTCATAGCGTTGATACGATCTTTGGGATCGCCAATGTAGTTCACCTGGATGCCGAAGTTTTCGCCGATTTTGACTGCTGATCCTTCGCCGATCTGTTTGTTGTTGATGCGGATTTCGAGGTCTTCCTCGGCCTCTTTGCCCAGCTCGATGATCGAGCCGGGAATCCAGTTTTTGATATCGTTGATCATCAGCGATTGCTCGCCGAGCACCACGACCAGCGGGACCTCGAGGGACATGATTGAACTGATATCCGTAGCCATACACACTCCATCGGCAGAATCCGCGCCTTCGGTGATGCGCAGAAACAAACTTCTGTCTTTGGATGGGGAGTACGCAATGGGTGTGCCAGATTGGAGGGGGGAGGCTTTTGTGCTTTAGCCTTCATACTTCGAGCAGATCAGGGTCACATTGTGTCCGCCGAACCCGAAAGTATTGTTCATTGCGTGTTTCACGGGCATTTCACGGGCGGTGTTGGCGATGATGTCGATGAGCTCGAACCCTTCGTCAAGGTTTTCGACATTGATCGTCGGGGCGACGATCCCTTCACGGATCGCACCAATACAGGCGATGAGCTCGACTGCACCCGAAGCTCCCAAGCAGTGTCCGTGCATGGATTTGGTGGAGTTCATGACGAGTCCGTTGCCTCGCTTGGCATGGTCGCCGAAGACGGATTGGACAGCAAAGACCTCGGCCTTGTCGCCCAAGGGGGTCGATGTGCCATGGGCATTGATATAGTCGATTTCTTCGGGGTTGAGTCCGGCGTCTTGGAGTGCCCATTTCATCGAGTTGCATGCACCGCGTCCTTCGGGGTGTGGGGCGGTGATGTGTCCAGCATCGCAGGAGTTTCCGGCGCCGCTGAGTACGGCATAGATGGTGGCGCCGCGTGCTTTGGCGTGCTCTTCGGATTCGAGGACATACATTGCAGCGCCTTCGGAAAGGACAAACCCGTCACGGTCAATATCGAAGGGGCGCGAGGCAGCGGTTGGGTCATCGTTGCGTGTCGAGAGTGCTTTCATGGTCATGAAGGCGCCGATGCACAACGGGGTGACGGCTGCTTCGCATCCGCCTGCGAGCATGACATCGGTTTTGCCAGTGCGGATGGAGTTCATTGCATCGCCGATGGCGTGTCCGGACGAGGCGCACGCGGTGGCGTGGGCAGTGGCGGGGCCTTGGAGATTGAAGGCGATGGCCACATTGCCGGTCGTGGCGTTGACCATGAGTTTGGGAACGGTGAAGGGATTGATGCGCGCGGGCCCTTTGGCTCGCATATTGAGGACGGCGGTTTCAATGGTGGAGATGCCTCCGACTCCGGATCCTATGATTACGCCATGTCGTGTGGGATCGCCGACGGTGTGGTCCCACCCTGAGTGCTTGACGGCTTCGACAGCAGCATTGAGTCCGAGTTGGGCGGAACGGTCGAGTCTGCGGGCTTCCTTTTTATCGATGAGCGAAGCAGGATCCCAGTCTTTGACCTGTCCGGCGATTTCAACGGTCCATCCATCAAATTTTTCGAATTCGGGGTTTTCGATTTTGGAGATGCCCGATGTTCCTGATCGCATCGCGTTCCAAGTATCTTGCGCATTGAAACCAAGGTTGGTGATTGCGCCGTATCCGGTGATGACCACGCGATGGTTTGGAGTTTGGGGCATGGGTATGGACTCGTTGACAGGGATGTTGGACTGAGTGGGCACCAAAACGCCCCACCAGTTGTACCTGATGGGGTATTGGGGCTTTCAGATGACGGGATTAGTCGATGCCGTTGGCCTGTTTGATGAAGGCAACCGCTTGTCCGACGGTTTGGATTTTTTCAGCCTGATCGTCTGGGATGGATGTTTCAAATTCATCTTCAAACTCCATGACGAGTTCAACGGTATCGAGGGAATCTGCGTTGAGATCATCAACGAAGCTGGTGTCGCTGTTGATTTTGGCTTTGTCAGCGCCCATTTGTTCAGCAACAATGTCGATTACCTTGGCTTCAATTTCCTGTTCGGTCACAGCGTCATCTCCGGATAATATAAGTACGGGCATGCCAGACTGAGTTTGGACAACCCCAAACACCCAAGCAGTCTGATCTCGTTTCAGGCCCAGATTCTAGCATCATCGATACGGTTTGCCAAATCGGACCCTCTGCAGGGGACTCGAAACCTCGATTTTTCGTCGGGAAACTAATTTTAAGCAAGTTATCGACCGCGCTAACCGGTATGTCCGGCTCAGTGGGTGTCGGTGGAGGGGTTGGGGGGCAGAGTCTGGTGATAGAGGTCCAGTGGGGGTGTCGGGTAGACGAAAGAGGGGGTACGCCCGCATGGTGTGGGCATAGATCACCCGTACAGGGTCGTGGAGGACAGGCAATGGGAGCAATGCCCAAGGAACCCGAAGCGTTTGCCGAGCAGGTTGCCAAGCTCATCGAGCAGATGCAGCCTGGATTTGAGATTGACCGGGTCAATGCCCGTGAGTTATTGGTCAATGGCCGACGCCTCGATCTCGAAAATCTCTTCCGGATGGTGGCTCACGAACCCGATCGTGGGACCGATATCGTCGAGCATTTCCTCGATCAGCTCTTTGCTGGCGAGCAGATGGAAGTGGCGGAGGAATCATTCGACCAGGTCAAGGCACGGGTCATGCCTCGCATTCAGCCGATCTCGATTTTTGAGCACCTTTCTGAGGAGCTCGTAGCCCATGTGCCCTTTGTGAATGATACGGTGATTGTGTTCGTGCTTGATATGCCTCACATGACGGTAAGCATTACGACCGAGCAGGTGATCCGGTGGGGTATCACGATTGAGGAACTCGAAGAGCTGGCGCGTGAGAATCTTGATATTTACGCTCCTGAGCTCGAGATGCAGGTCATTGAATCGGCTGAGGGGGGCAAGGCGGTGATTGTCGCCGAGCAAGACGGATATGACGCAGCGAGACTGCTCTTGGGTGATTTGCATATGAAACTCTCGGCCCAGCTTGGTCCAGATTTCTATGTGGCCACGCCGGCGCGCGATATGTTTATCGCCTTGAGCTGTGAACCGACCGAGTTTGTCGATCGGCTTCGGGCGCGGGTTGCGGAGGATTTTTCGAGGTTGCCTTACCCGATTACTCAAGACTTGTTCTTGGTGACGATGGATGGTGTCGCAGGGACGAGTTGGATGCGTGACGCTGCGTAAGAGTCCATGGTTTTCTATTCAAACCATCGGCCGGGATGTTTGGTTGGTGGTTTTTTTATGCCTTCTGGGATGCGATCTATCTATACTTTGACCATGATCCTGCTGATTGACAACTATGATTCATTCACTTGGAACCTGGTGCAAAGGCTCGGCGAGCTTGATCCGAGTCTTGAGCCCGGGCGTGATTTGCTGGTGGTTCGTCATGATGCGATGACTCCCGAGCAGGCCGATGTGCTCGATGGGGGCAACGGGCCCAGTCATGTGATTGTGTCTCCTGGTCCTTGTACGCCCAAAGAGGCGGGGGTGTCGAGCGCGATCATCGAGCATTTTGCAGGGCGTGTGCCGGTACTTGGGGTGTGTCTGGGGCATCAGTGTCTGGCCGATCTTAATGGGATGGTCGTTGAACAGCACCTAGTTTTGATGCACGGCAAAACTTCGCCTGTGATCCACGATGGTCAGGGGTTATTCGTGGGGATTGAATCGCCCAGTACGGTGGCGCGATACCATTCGTTGGTGGTGCGCCGGGAATCGGTGCCGACGCTTGAGATGGATGCTGACGGATGGGAAATCTCAGCTTCGTGCTTCGATGAGGTTGATGGTGAGCTCGTTGAGGTGGTGATGGGATTGCGCCGGGTGTGGGCCGATGCGTCTAAAGCCCCACTTGAGGGGGTGCAGTTTCACCCTGAGAGTTTCATGACACCCTCGGGGACGAAGATGCTGGGGAATTTTTTGGCCATGGGGAGAGGTAAGGGGAGAGGCAATCGGTAATGGGCAATCGGCAGTGGGGTTCTCTTCTCGATTGCTATTGTCCGCCGCCCATTCCCTTCTTATCATGCAGGCATGATTCACCCAGAGCCGACGACCAAGATTGATCCGACACTTGCCCGAGGAACCCTTGTTGAGGTGCGCGATGCGACCGAGACAGCTCAAGCAGCGGTTGTGCTGAGTTTTCCCAATACCAGCTATCAGATCGAGCTTGAGACCAGTGATGATCTTGCGTTGCTGCGCTCGCACCTTGGCGAGATGGTGATGGGGCATATTTTTGCCCGTGCTTTGCGGGTGGATTGTCCTTATGCGGGAGGCAGGCGGGTGGAGCCTTGCATTGGTGCGCCTCGGCGTGTGATGGGCACGGTGGTGGGGATTGACCCGATTGCCAATGTGTTGGTGGTCGATGCGGGGATGCCGATGGCGTTGACGCTGACGGCTCGGGGTCAAGAGGCCAAGACATTTGCCGAGATTGAGTTCATCGCCTGCGATGTGCTCCCCGGTGCCCGCTTTTCAATTGCCCATGGCTGATATCAGAGAAGAGAGACATTTTTTCTATGTGATGATGGCGCTGTTTGCACCCCCATTTTACGGGGGGGATTCTGCCGGGTTTGTGTCTGATGGCGATTGAATGGTCCAAAGGCACAGGTGTGATTGGGCGACTGGACAAAATTGGCGGTAGGATCGGGGCATATTTGTGTGGCGATTGAGGTACTAGAGGTATCGCCTGTTCCAATCCGTTTGTTTTTTGGAGAATCTCAATATGCATTGCACGCTGATGACGGGGCTCGTTTTGACGGGCACCTTTGGTTTCGGTTTGGTTGGCGAGGGCATCAACCCCATATTCAACCCGATGCCGCTCAACGAAGAATCTTCAGGCTCGGGTGCGCAGGTCGATTCTGGGCATGAGCTTGAAGATGGGAAGCTCGATGGATACATCGAATCATGGGTGTATGTGTTTATTCCTGGCGCGGGAACATATACCTTGCGAGAGGTGCTCGAAGAGGGCAGTGCTGGATGGGACGCATTTGCAGCCTATGGCGAGCCGATCGAGTCGTATGAGTTGGTCAGTATTTTTACGCACAGCGTCAATGGAAACAACTCAGGGATTGAAGTGCTGGTGCCTGTGGGGGGATGCCCCGGGGATTTTAACGATGATGGTGTGATTGATATCCATGATATCCTGATCTTTGCGGACTGGTTTCTTGGCGGCGATCTTCGGGCGGATATCAATGGTGATGGGTTGATTGATCTTTTCGATCAGTTTGCGTTCTTCGAGCTGATGCTCGATGGGTGTGCGTGAAGATCAAGAGTCACCATCTTGGCTATTCGATCCGTGGGTCGACCCATTTGTAGAGCACATCGACGATCAGGTTGAACACAATCAGCATCGTGGCGAAGACGAGGACCACTCCGATGATGAGGAAGAGGTCTTTGTTCTGGACCGCGTTGACGAAGTGTTCACCCATGCCTGGGACGGTGAAGACGCGTTCGATGACGAATGAACCGGTCATGGCCATGGCGGTGGCGGGGCCGAGGAAACTCAGGACGGGCAAGAATGCGTTTTTGAGGGCGTGCTTGATCAGGATGGATCGCTCGGGAGCGCCCTTGGCGCGGGCGGTGCGGATGTAGTCGGCTCCGAGGGCATCGATCATACCCATGCGGGTCAGGCGGGCGATGTAGGCTGCGAAGGGGAGCGAGAGGGTCAGGGCAGGCAAGACGATGCTCTTGGGGGTGCCCCATTGGGCGATGGGGAACCATCCAAGCCAGAGCGAGAAGGTCAAGAGCATGACGGTGCCGATGACAAAGCTTGGAAGCGAGATGCCGATCATGGCAATGGCTAGGGTGGCGAGGTCGGCCAAAGAGTTGGGTTTGACGGCGCCGATGATCCCGGCACCCACGCCGACGAAGAGGGCGATGAGGATGGCCGAGGCTCCGAGGGTGACGGAAACTGGGAGTGTGTCACAGATGATGTTGTTGACGGTTTGATCGTCGTATTTGAGTGATGGGCCCAGATCAAAGATCGGACGCGGTGGCATCGGCACCCCCTGTTCGGCAGCGAGGGTTCGCTCGCGTTCGATTTGTCCGGAGATGAAATCAGTTGCGTACTTGATGCCTGTGGCACTGGTGAGGTAGGAGAAGTAGAACCTTGGGAAGGAATCGAGGTTGTATTGTTTGTTCATCTGCTCGATGACCTCAGGTTTGGGTCGCTTTTCAGGGTTTTCGAGCGGATTGCCTGGCACCGCCCACGCGAGGGTGAGGGTGATGGTGAAGATGATGAGGAGAATCAAAGGCAGGGCGAGGAGTCTTCGGAGGATGAGGGTCATCATGGTGATGGGGCCTCCGTGGCGGCGTGATGGCGCATGGGTTTGGGTTGGTTTGGCCCTTTGTCGTCAGTGAGGATGTCGATGAGGTAGGGATTCTGCTTGGTGCGTGGGTGGGTTGAGAGTCCGGTGAGTGTGTGTGCATCGAACATATAGATCGTGGCGTAGTGGAAGATGGGGATCAGGGGAAGATCTTCTTCGACGATGATGCGCTCGGCTTCTTGGAGGAGGGTCATGCGCTTGGCGGGGTCAAGTTCGAGGGCGGCTTGGTCGAGGAGTTGGTCGTAATGGGGGTTGTTGTAGGCGCGGTCGTTGTTGCCATCGGTTGAGTAGTTGATGTTGAGGAAGGTGGTGGGGTCGCCGTAGTCTCCGAACCATCCTGCGCGGGCGGTCATGTATTGTTTGGTTTTGAGGTCTTCGCGGAAGATTTTGAGTTCGTTTTGTTCGAGTTTGGTTTTGACGCCCAGGTGTTTTTGCCAACTTTTGGCGATGGCCTGGGCGATGAGATCATGCCCGGAGTCCTTGTTGAAAGCCATTTCGACGATGAAATCATTGGGAAAGCTGGCTTCTTTGAGGAGTTGCTGGGCTTGGGCGATGATGGCATCACGCTCGGTCTGGTCTTTGGCATCGCCGATGTTGGGGAGCCCTGCGGGAGAGGTGTAGCCTGCGATGGAGTTTGGAGGGATGAGTGTGGAGGCGGTGGGTTCGTTGAGTCTTCGGATTTGGTCGGCGACGGATTTTTTATCGACGGTCATCGCAAAGGCCCGGCGGACGCGCGCATCGGCGAAGGGGTTTTTCTGACCATCGGGGAGGATGGGGTTGCAGTTGAAGTTGTAGAAGTAGGTGCCGAAGGACGGGACGGCGTGGGTGTGGGCGCGTGGGTCGTTGGGGAGGAGGCGGTCGATGGTGAACTGGTCGAGTCCTTGGGCGTGATAGCGTTCGATTTCTTCGCGGTGTTCATCGAGGAAGGCTTGTTTTTGGGCGACCATATCGCCTCGATAGGGGGCGGTGACATTGGCGATCCAGTCGATGGTTCCGGTTTGGTAGGCGAGGACGGCCGCGTTTGGATCGGAGATCGAAGGGATGTGAATCGAGTCGATGGCAATGGCGTCTTTGTCCCAGAAGTATGGATTTTTCTCGAATCGCATATCCCGTTTCATGCGCCATTGGGTGAGGATGAACGGGCCGTTGGATATGAGGACGCCGGGTTTGGTCCATCCGGGTTTGCGGATCAGGCGTGCGGTGGTGGGGTCTGGGCGTTCATAGGGGGCGACGAGGGGCTCGTAGACGGGTGAAAAGACGGCGAAGGCGCAGAGTTCGAGGAAGTAGGGGACGGGGCGTTCGAGGGTGACGATCAGGGTGTGGTCATCGGGGGCGGTGAGTGCGACGAGCTCATCAAACTTGGCTTTGGTTTGTTCCCAGAGCTCGTAGGCAGCCCTTTGGCGATCGGCAGCGGAAACGAAGGTGCGGTCTGGGAAGTCTTCGAGTTGTTGTTGTCGCCAGTCGTAGAAGGCGGTTGCGCCTTTGATGTTGAGGAACATTTTGACATAATCGGAGACGAGATCGGGAAGCAGGGCGCGTCGCCAGGCGTAGCGGAAATCGTGTGCGGTGACGGGTTGGCCGTTGGACCATTTGGCGTTTTTGCGGAGGTGGAAGGTATAGGTTTTCGTATCGGGCGAGATCTGCCAAGACTCGGCGACAGCGGGGATGATGGTAAATTCGCTGGCGAGGACATCGTTGGCAACGAGCCCTTGGTAGAGCAGGCGTGCGGTGCGCAGGTCGTGCATCCAACTCATGCGCTGGGGGTCGAGGGTGTTGACTTCGGCAGAGTTGGTGTAGGTGAGGTCCGCTCGTGGGAGTGGACGATCTGAGAGCACCGAGAGGGCGACGAGGGTGAGGAGAAGGATGACAGGGAGGAGCAGCCGATACATGGGTACACGATACCGGGGCGGAGGATGGTTGTGTCAGGTTGTAGGCGAAAGTTTACGCTTTAGCGAAGGAATCGGTTGTCATCGAACCCGAAGGCCTCGACGATGGGTGACCCAGGGCCCAGCAGGAGCGAGGCTTGGTTGCGGAAGGTTTTATCGTCGCCGGTGCGGAGTTGTTCTGCGAAGTGTGTTTGTCGAACAGGTTTGCCGAACTTGTGATCGAGGTCGGCGTCTTTGCGCAGGGCGAAGTAGAGGAGTGTTTCACCGGCTTGGACGGATCGGACGGTGAGATCACGATCAGAGATGGGGTCGATGGTGCCACCAACGACCCGGCGCAGGGGGATGGAGATGATGTCGCCTCCGAGTCCGACTGCCGCTTTGACGGCTTGTGGGGTGGTGTCGGAGCTGATGTCCGAAATCGAAGCGGTGATTGCGCTGGCCGATTCGAGGGCCAAGCCTTGGGCAAAGGATGGGTCATCGGTGACTTTGGTCGCGCGCAACCGAGCGCCCACGATGTCAGTCAGGGCGATGATTGCATGGGATCGTGTTTCACCCATGTCCTTTGAGGAGAGTTGGGTGCCTTTGCTCAGTGTTCGGACGCAAGCGCGGAGGAGCTCGCCGTTGATGTTCAGGTCTTGGGCCAAGGCTTTGATGGCCTGAATGAGTGATTGTGCGTCGGTTTGTGTCATCGCCGGGCCGTACGCCTTTGTTGCCGAGAAGAGGTATCCTGCGCGGGCGACGGCGAAGAGTTGAACACCGAGGTCTTCGTCGTTGATCGCATTTTTGATGCGTGTTGCAGCTGCCGGGGTTGCCAAAGCACCTGCGATGCGGAGCGAAGCGAGTTTGGCGCCGATGGTGTTTTTGGCGTCGAGCTCGTTGAGCAGGGGAGTGATTGCTTGGGAATAGGCTTGGCGGAACGCGACAGAGACGCCTCGTTGGGTCAGGGGGTTGGTGAGGGTTTCGATTGCCTTTTTGGTATCGGGGGCGTTGTCGCTCAGTGCTCGCCCAGTCCATGCTTGGATGAACTCGTCAATCTGTGTCCGTTGGGAGGAGTTGATTGAGATGGACTCAGTGGTGGACATCGGCAGGTCGGCTCGGCTCTGGGCCAAGGCAGTGGGGGCCAAGACAAAGAGCGAAGCCGCACAGATGATGGTTTGCGCGATGGATTTGATTTTGGATGGATTGGATCGGATCACGGGGTGGCCTCTGATTGGGTAAGGGCGAGCATATTTGGAATTGAGTATCGGAGAGAGTTTATCGTCTTCGCAGTCGTCTGGCTCAGGTTCAATAGACTTCGAGGAAGACTCGTTTGGTCTTTTTGATTTTCTTGGGGATCATTTTTCGCTCCCAGTGGTCGATATCGTTTGCGATTTCGGGGGCGAGTTCGAGGTATTGGGCGAGCTGATCGGGTGGAAGGAGTTTGGCAAGGGTCTGGAAGACCCCCAGTTCCATTCCAGCGATGCCACAGATGTAGATGAGGGTGCGGTCTGAAGCGAGCATGGGTCCGAGGATGCCAAAGTCTTCGCCGAGTCGATCTTGAACATAGAGTTTTTTGGATTGCGTAGGTGTGATATGGCGTGAGATGGCGGTGTGGTAGGTGAAACTTTGGTGCTCGTTGGCCCAGTTGGTCAGATCGCTGTGGTAAAGCAGGTCAGATTCGTAAGGCGTGCCCATGAGCAGGGCGACTTTCGAGGGCATATTGAGTTTGATCAGATCAAGGATCATGGATCGGAACGGGGCGATCCCGGTGCCGGTGGCGATGAAGATGTAATCGTGGTCGGCGGGGTTTTGGGGAAGGAGGAATCGTTTGCCTACGGGCCCGGTGAGGGTGACTTCGTCGCCGATTTGGAGATCGCAAAGGTAGTTCGAGCAGATACCTTTGAAGAGTTTGTGCGTGTTCCAGTGTTCGTCGACGACGCGCTTGACCGTGGTGGTGATGATGGTGCCATCGCCGGTTTCGCCTCCGGTTGGCGCAGCGATGGAATAGAGGCGGAGTTTGTGTGCTTTGCCGTTGGGTTGTGTTCCTGGTGGGATGACGCCGAAGGATTGCCCGGCGTGCCAGGTGTTTTCGAGGGGGGTTCCTGAAACATCAAACTCGATGTGGCGGACAAATCCGGCAGCTTTTTTCGATACGGTGCAGATGCGTGTGGCGTGGACTTTGGCGATGATGGGATTGGTTGGTTTGACGATGTGTTGATCGACCGCGGGGATGGTTGGCCTGCCGAGGGTGTGGGTCTCGTTTGATGGAGTTGGGGTGGTCATGGGGAACCTTGTGGTGGGCTTGAGATCGACTCCGTCGGGGTATGGGGCACAGGGGGTTACCCGTCGTCTTGATTGTCCATGTTATCGATGGTATCTGTGTCATCCATTGTGCCATCCATGTCATCATCATTCTTATTCACCGTGTCAGGAATGCCTTCTTCGTAGGTGTCCTCGTACTCGGGTTCGGGCTCAAGCCCTCCCAAGCGATCGAGCCGGGCAGCGGTGGCTTCGAGTTTTTCTCCTTCATCACCTCTTATGCGGGCGCTGCGCAAGGCCGAAGCCGCGCTTTGGAAGGCATCATTGGCGGATGCTTTGGCCTGAGCCTGTTGGTTACGGGATGTTTGGGCGTGGGTGGCCCAGTCGCCTGGGATCCCGGCTTCTGCGAGGGCGTGGTAGAGGATGGCTGCTTCGGCATGCCCATTTGCTTGGCGTGAGTAGCACTCGGCAAGGGTTTGTTGGGCGGATGCTTTGGTCAGCGAAGCGATCTGCTTGATGGTCTTGTTGGCATCGCGGAGAGCGCTGATTGAGGCTCGGGTCAGTGAGATGGCTTTTTCGTTGGCATCGTTGACTTGGGTGTTTCTGAATTGGGCATAGTCTGCAATGGCTTTTTTGATTCGTTCGGTGGCAGCAGCTGCGGCCTCGTTGGCGAGTTTGGCGTCGGCCCGGCTTGATGCTTCACGCTTGGCGAGTTCATTGCGGGCGTCTTCGAGTAATGCAATCTGGGAGGTTGCTTTTTCGACATTGAGGCTAATTTCACGGGCACCGGGGCGAAGTTGTCCGACGATGCCTTCGATGCGGGTCGCTTCGAGTTCGTAGTTATCGGCGCGGAGGGTGTGCTCGCGGACACGGACAACAATCTTGGCGGCTTCGGTTGCGCTCACCCGTGGCATTTGGAGCTCAAGGGCGCCTGATTCATTGCGTTCGACGATTGATTTTCGGCGGAGTTCATCAACCTGAGCATCGAGTTCGGCGATCCGGTCTTCGATCTGTTCACGCTGGATTTGATATTGTTTGATGTCATCTTTGCGGATCGAGATGAGTTTGTTAATTTCGTTGAGTTCGGCGGACGGGTCGAACTGCCCGGCACCTTGGGCGATGGCGGTCATGGTGAGCCATTCATTGATCATTCCGCGGATGATGCGTGCTTTGTGCAGGGCGGCGATTTCGGCCTGGGATGCTTTGGAGGAAGCCAAAGATGCTTGTCCGAGTTTAGCCAAAGAGAGTGTAACAGCAGCGGCTTCGGCGTATCCGTCTTCGTTGCCAGTATGCTCAGAGACAAGTTGTTCGGTTTGCGAATAGGCTTTTTGAGAAAATGTTTTCGAAGCGGTCGAATCGCCTGCGGCGACGGAGTTGAACGAACGCGAAGCCTCTTTTACCGCGGCTTGAGCATCATCGGATCGGGAGCATCCGGCGATTCCTGCCAGCGCGATCAAAGTACACGCGCAAGCGAATTGGATGGACTGGCTGCGTGATATGGATGATGTGCTGGTTTTGGTGGTCATTGCGATCCTTACTTTACGACTACTTTTGTGCTCTCAATTTCATACCATTGGGCAGAGGCTGCGCTGATGCAGTCTAGATTTCCTGGTTTGACCCGCGAAAAGGGGAAACTCATCGTAGCACACCTGAAGGGGCATATGTATCAGGGATGTGGTTCGTCAGAGTCAGGCTTCGGTTTGGGTTCCGGTTGGTTGTTGTCCATGAAGTCATATGCAGGGCGAGGCTGGTACATTGATCGGATCCATTCGACCGCGTCGCGGTACTTGCGATCACGGGTGGATCGGAAGATGGGTCGGAAACCTCTGCCTGGGAATCCGGTGGGGATTTCGGGGTGGGGAGTGAGTGCATTTTTGGTGACCATGCCCATTTGAAGTAGTGGGGATCGCTGGGGGGCTTGGTAGTCGATCAGGGGTGAGCCGTTGGGGAGGGTGTATTGTTCGATGATGAGGAAGTTGGTGTAGACGGTGGCGTCGGAGTTGGTTCTGGAATTGATGAGTTGGAAGGGTCCTGTGTCTGGGCCGCCATGGCATCGGGTGGTGGCACAGGCGCTGATGATCCATCCGCGTTGGGCGTGGACATTTTCTCTGAAGCTTTTCATGGATTGTGGGTCTTCAACCACGGCGACTTGGGGATAGAGGTCTCGTGCTTTGTGGGTGAAGAGGATTTTGAGTTTTTCGATTTCGGGAAGTTTGAAGATTGCATCGCGTTGTTCTTTATTGGGTGAAAAGGCATCTGGTTTTCGGTTCATCAGGGTTTGGAGTGTTTTATCGGGGACCCTGAGCTTGGGTGGATCACGCAGGTCGATTTCGTAGACGCGCATAAGGTTGATTTGCTCGGGAGTCAGTGGGGTGATTTGGTTTCTGCGGAGTCGATTTGGTGTATCACGGGTATTTTGGGAATCTGCTGAGGGGTGCGAGGGGGGGATGGAATTGTTTGAGTTTTTTTTGGCCGGACCGAGTTTGTTGTATTCGGTGAGCCAAGTGTGCAGGAGTTTTGCCTGTGGGTTCGATGGACTGATGAGGAGGACGGATTCGAGTTCTTTGATGGCCAAGTCGTAGGCTTTGCGTGCGCGGAGCCATTCGACGAGAGCAAGTCGGGAATCGATATCATTGTCGGAGATGGCGGATCGCATTTGGGTGTATCGCTTTTGGACGGGTGGGAGGATGACGATTTTGGCGACCGTTTTGCGTTGGAAGGTGGTTTCGATGCCGTTGATCCCGAGAACGACAACCATGTCATTTTCTCGGACAAGTTCGCCAGTAATTTTTCGTCCTGAATCGAGGGTGATGATGCACTCGACGATGCCTGGGTTTGGTTCATTGGTCTGGAGGGCAGGTTCGGTAAAGTTGGCGACTTGATCGATTTTGGGGAATGAGTGCGATTGGGGGAGCAGGGCGAGCCCGAGGAGCACCGCGGTGGCGATGATGGCCAAGGTTGTTGCCAGACGGGTGAGCATGATCATGAATGGTTCTTGGGATGGTGGGGTTTGGGTTGGGCGCATGGATGGTATTGTGCAGGGTCTATCGGGCGGTGTCTATGTGTTTGATGAGGATATACGAATATACCGCGATCTTGGCGATCCGGTTCCGCTGAGTGGATGGTGTTTGGAAGGTTGATCAGGCTGCTTGGGCGAACTTGTCGTCAGATTCGTCAGAAATGAGCTCGTCTTGTTTGGGGGGCATGATTGGCAGGACGCGGTCGTCGGCGATGACCCGAGCGATGGTGTTCATGGGCTCGGATTGGCCGTTGCGGGTGACGATGGGTTTGCCGCTTGTGTTGAGATCGAGGAAGAGTTCACCTTTGACATCATTTTCGAAGGTGATTTTGAACCCGGGGAGCCAGATCTTAGTTTTGGCGAAGATCATGGATTTGACTCTGAGTTTGGTTGCAGCATGTTTGCGGATGATTTGTCCAAGTCGGTCGATTGCCGCATCGAGATCAACAAGTTTTTCTTCGATGATGCCGACTTCGAACTTCATGAATTCGATTTCGGTTTCTTGTTCCCGGCTTGGCTTGCCAAGGCTTTTTTTGAGTGTTTCAAGTTCTTGTATCTGTTTTTCGATCGCATTTTCGATTTTTGGTCGGATATCTTGTGCGCGTCGGATTTGTTTTTCGATTTCCGGGATCCATCCGATGATGACATTTGTTTTGACACCTTGGACGGACCCGATGGATCCGATGACGCCACCTTTCGAGATGCAGATCTCACCGCCTCGAAGGGCAGCGTTTGGACTTTCGAGCGTGCCTGCGATCATGATTTGGCAGTTGGTGATTTCTTTTTGGATTTCGCATCGTCCGGCGATGAAAGCTTCGACGCCTTCGAGATACCCTGCTTTGAGGTCTCTCCCGGTGCGGATCGTTCCGGTATCGCGTCCGGCCATGCCGTTGTGGAGGATGATGTCCTGTGATGAGTCGAGATTTGATGCTTCGACGAGTTTGCGGATTTCGATATTTTCGCCTGCTTTGACACTGAACCGATCGCGGACTCCTTCGTTGACAATGACTTCGCTGGGGAAGTCGATGTTCCCGGTTGAGAAATCAACATAGTTTTGGACTTCGAGTGTTGGGTTAATGCGGAGTTTCATTCCAGCGTGTGTGAGGTGCCCATCGATGAGTGCGTGGATATTTCCTTGGTCATCAAGTCGAAGGGAGTTGTCAATCAGATCGGGGAGGTCTTTTCCGGGTTTGGTTGCGATGGCCTGCCCGTAGACATTGATGCCGTCTTCGCCAGGTGAGGATTCAACGATGGATCCGATGAGATCACCTTTGGCGACAATGAGAAATGGGCTTTCGTTATAGAAATCGATCGTTTCTTCATCGTGCTCATTTTTATCATCAGTGACGAAAGTGTCCTCTTGCTCCGCTTTGCGGTATGCTTCTTCTCGTTTGGCGATGTTTTCAATTTTTGTCTTGATTTTTTCGGTGAACTCAAATTTTGCATTGATTCCTTCGACAGGCGGTTTTCCTTTGACGACGATCATTTCATGAGCGTGGTGTGGTTCTTCGGTTGCAAGTTCGGTGAGTTTGCTTATTTCATTATTGAGGATGCATTGTGCATGGATATCACATCCCTCGAGATAAGCGCACAAAGCTTCTTGTGAGATGGGAATGTTTGACGGATTTGGCTCAATCCGTAGGACAGCGCTGAGTTTTTGTTTGTCAACACTCAGTTTCAGTAGGCTATCGATATCACGGTTACTTTCACCCACTTGATTATCCTATTTTCAGGCCATGGCTTACTTTATTTCCTTGACCTGTTGTGGTATGTTTAGGTGTTAACGCCACATTTGGCGAGTGTTTCGGCGATGCGTTCGCTGAGTAGGTCGGGAGTAAATGGTTTGACGACATAGTTGTTGACCCCTGCCTTGATCGCTTCGATCACTCGGCTTTTTTCGGCTTCGGTTGTAACCATGATGAGCGGAGTCGTTTTATCTGTTTGGCGGAAGGTTTTGACAAAGGTCAAGCCATCCATGGTGGGCATGTTCCAGTCTACGAGGCATAGTTCGGGTTTGAATGCTCCGACTTTGCTCAGCGCGTCTTGACCATCGCATGCTTCTTCGAGGTCTGTGTACCCGAGCTGTTTGAGCACGGACTTTTGGATGTTTCGCATTGTTTTTGAGTCATCGATCAGAAGGATTCGCATTGGGTTGCTCCTTGTTTAGTTTTTTCTGGTAAGCGAGTTTGTTTAGGCCGCGGCTGATTTGGTGTTTGCTGCTTCTTCGGATTCACGCAGGGCAATCTCAAGAACAATTTCTCCACAGTCTGTTGTGCATGGGATCATTACACATGGTGTGCCTGAGTTTGATGCCACGCGATGCCCTGATCCGATGACAACTGATGGGCATGAGATGGAGACGGATTTGCGTTGGAACTCTGCCTTGGCATTGCCCGAGATCATGTTGATGAGTTCACCGACGGCGTCTGCAAAGTCATCGGTGTCAACGGCCATTTGTTCGCCGGTGAAGAGTGCGACGATGGATTCGGCGGCTTCTCCTGGCATGGAGAGGACAATTGTCCCAATCATTTCTCCTGAGACTCCGATGATACCTGAGACATCGTGTGTGGTTGTTGATTCTGTTTTGAGTCTTGGCTCGCCGATTTCGACGGGAAGCTGGAACATGGTGCTGAAGACATTTTGGATTGATGTCATGAATGGTGTGATATAACTGGCGTCCATCTGGTTGCTCCTTTGATGATGCGTCTGTGTATCCTTGGTGATTAGTGTGCTGCACATACCGTGCTGCGTTGATTCCGAGAGATTCGCATCAACTCGGCAATATCCATGATGAGGCTGACCCCACCATCGTTTCGTACGGTGGCACCTGAGATTGGGCCTTCGCGCTGCACGCCGTTGAGTGGTTTGATGACAATTTCTTGCTGGCCGATCACTCGACTGACGCGCAGTCCAATAATTTTCTGATTGAATCCAATGACGACAACAAAGTTTTCGTCTTGCCTTTTCTCTTCTGGAATCGCGAAAACTTCTTGTGAGCTAATTAGTGGATGCACCGATCCGCGCAGGTGGATGACAGGCTCGTCGCCAAGTTCGGAGATCATGTCAGGTGTTGGGTGAACGATCTCGGTGATGTTGGTCAATGGGATTGCAAAGACTTCATCGTTTACGGCCACCATCATTGCGGGCATGATTGCAATGGTAAGCGGAATTGAGATGTTGATAATGGTTCCTTCGCCTTGGGTAGATTCAATCGAAATGCTTCCCTTGAGTTTGCTTTCGATATTTGTCCGCACGACATCCATACCTACGCCTCGACCTGAAAGGTCAGAGACTTGGTCAGCGGTTGAGAATCCTGGCTCGAGGATGTATCGGAAGACTTCTTCATCGGAGAGTGAAGGGAGTTGTTCTTTGGTGATGAGTCCTCGTTCGACGGCCTTGTTGCCGATGATTTCGCGTGAAAGCCCTTTTCCATCGTCGATGATCCGGACGCTGACATGGCTTCCTTCGTGCCCAGCGACGAGTTTGATGGTTCCGGTTTCTGGTTTTTCAGCACTGATCCGGTCTGCGGGCATCTCAATACCATGATCGGCGCTGTTGCGTAAGAGGTGGACCATTGGATCGCCGAGCTCTTCGATGACGGATTTATCGACTTCGGTATCGCCTCCGATGATTTCGAGCTGGATTTTCTTGTCGGTCTTGGTCGCCAGGTCGCGGATCAGCCTTGGGTATTTGCCAAAGAGCTTGTCAAGTGGCTGCATTCGGGTTCGCATGACGGCGACTTGGATATCGCCAGTCACTCGATCGAGTGTTGAAGCGGTGATTTCCATTTGCTCGATGAGATCGGTATCGGTGACGGCTCGTCCGACCTCTTCGGACATGGCGCCGATACGGTTTTTCTGGAGGACAAGTTCACCAACAAGATTCATTAGGGATTCAAGTCGTGAGACTTCGACGCGGATGGTTTGCTCTACAGCTCCTAGATTTGCCTTGCGTGCTTGGGGTTGTGCATTGGTTGGGTTAGATTTGGATTCGGTGATTGTGGCGTTGTTTGGTTCTGAGGCTGGTTCTGAGGTTGATTTTTGGATGGGTGATTTGAGTTTATCTTCTTCTTGATTTTGTGGGGAACCGAAGGAGATGCCATCGGTTGCCAGCGCCTGGTACGGATCGCATTGGGGGATGATTTTTCCTTCATCAAGCTTGCAGCCTTCAGATGATTTGATGATCCGTTCGATGAGGGTTTCGGTTGGCCAAGTGACGAGCTTTTCATGGATGAGCTCTTTGGTTTGCTCATTGATGAGCATACACACACCATGAAGGCGTGGAACAATTTGTTCAATGAACTCGTCTTCGAGTGATTCGATGCCCTCGAGGGATTGAACCAATACATCGGAGAGCTCAGAGAGTTCTTTGATGTCGAAGAAATCGACCGTGCGGGCAATGTCTTCGAACATTTCTGTGAGGTTGCATCCAGCAGACGATCTGGTTGAAGCATCATAGAGCTCTTCGAGTTTGGCGATCGCCTGGGCAAGTGTTTCGTCGATGTCCGTCGACATGTGCTCGATGAGGTCAAGTTTGGATGAATCAAGTTTGATGGGTTCGATGTTTCGTCCATCTGTTGGTGTGGGTTCTGCGGATTTTGGTTCGATATTCTCCGCAGTATTTGATGCCGATACAGGTTGAAAATCGTCGGCTTCAAGGGTTCCGCCATCGCCCAAGACGGTGAGTTTTCGGATCAATTCGGGGTCTGCAGGTGTGAGATCGGTGTTTCCACTGGCAATTTCGTTGAATTGAATTTTGAGGATATCGACTGCTTCTAGAAGCAGGTCCATTTCTGCCTTTCCGATGACGAGCTCGCCGTTTCGTGCGGTGTTGAGTGCGCTTTCGGAGCAGTGTGCGATTGCAACAAGATTGGTCAGGGCGAGGAAGGAAGCGCTTCCTTTGATGGTGTGGAGTGCGCGGAATATTTGGTTGAGAAGATCAAGGTCCTGGGGGGTGGATTCAAGATCAACCAAGTCGCTTTCGAGTTGTTCGAGGAGTTCGCCTGATTCAGTCAGGAAATCTTGCAGGATTTCTGGATCGAAGTCGTTCATATCCATGATTTAGATTCCCTTCAAGGTCGCGACATGTTCGTTTTTCTGATAGCAGAATCCTTGAGGGATCTGCAGCTGCGTGAAATCATTGGTGAGTGTTTTGATTCGTTCGGAGTGTCCGATGAAAAGTGTTCCGTCGGTGGCAAGCTGTTTGGCAAACATGGAGATGACATCTCGCTTCATATCATCATCGAAGTAGATGAGTACATTTCTGCAGAATATGATGTCCCAGATGCCGTGGCGTCTTGCTGCCATTCTGTCCTTGAGGTTGTGCTTTTCGAAGTTGACCATTGATCGAATGGTGTCATCGAGGATGAAATTTCGCCCATCTTCTTTGAAATATCGGTCTTTCATCAAGCTTGGTGTTGTGCGGACTGCGTAGGAGGTGTAGACTCCTTCTTGTGCGACTTTGAGTGCCTTTTCGGAAATGTCTGTTCCTAGGATCTCGATGCGCCAATCACTCAGTCGGACGCCGAGTGTCCGGTGCAGAAGCATTGCGAGGGTGAATGGTTCTTCGCCTGTTGAGCATGCTGCGGACCAGATTCGAAGTCGTTTTGTTTTTGCTCGTGCTTCGAGTAGCTCAGGGAGAATTTGATCTTCAAAGACAGAAAGCTGGGCTTCATTTCGGAAGAAGCTTGTTTCATTGATGGTGATGCGATTGAACATCTCCTGGAATTCTTCCATCTGGTACGGTCCCATGGTGAGATAGGCAATGTATTGGTCGAAGTCTTCCATTTCGAGCTCGATGACTCGGTGTGAGAGCCTTGATTCGATAATGTATTTTTTGGTTTCAGGGAAATGGATACCCGAGCGATCATAGATGATTTTCGACATTTTTGCGAACTGCTCTGCGGTCATGGTGATTTTGGTTTTGGTTGTACTCATGTTGATTAACTACTTTCAAATAAAATGACCAGCGTGTTGGTTAGGCAGCGGTGCGTTGCATGTCGGAAAGTTTGTCCAGCGCTTCAAGCGAAAGCAGGCGCTCAAGATCAAGTAAGATCAGCAGATTCTCATCAAGCTTTGCGACGCCTGAGACATAGCTCGAGTCGATTGAGGTGCCCATTTGTGGTGCGGGCTCGATCACAGAGTAGCTGATTCGTAGGACTTCATGCACTGAATCGACAATGAATCCGATGGTATTGCCTTGTACTTCGACAACGATGATTCGTGTGTGTTCATCGTGAGGCGATGGGGGGATTTTAAATTGGACACGAAGATCAAGTACCGGGATGATTCGCCCGCGCAGATTGATCACTCCTTCGATTCCATCGGGGCTTTGAGGAACTTTGGTAAGTTCGAGCATCCGGTTGATTTCTTGCACACTGAGGATATCAACCGCAAAGAGTTCTTCGCCAACGGTAAAGCTGACGAGTTGGATCTGATTGTCCGAGTGGTTGTTTTTTATGGTTTCTTGATGCATAGCTGATCCCTCTGGATACGCTTCGAGCGAGACTTCTTCGACTATCGTGTGGATGTGGAGCCCAGTTCACTCATTGTCACCAACTCTTGCTGATGCCGATTGGCGTGTATCGAAATTCGGTGGTGTTTTCGGGGAATTTGACGAGAATGACGATGCGTTAAGTTTTGTAAGCAGGTCTCCAATAGCCTTGGGATCCAAGATTTGGTCGGCGAGATTCTCTTCGATAACTGCCCGAGGCATGCCATAGACCACGCAACTCTGAGCCGATTGGGCAATGATCTGTCCACCATTGGTTTTGATGATTTTGGCCCCTTTGGCGCCGTCGGCGCCCATTCCGGTGAGCTGGATGGCGAGCAAATGTTCACCAAAGATTTCCGAAGCCACTTCGAAGAGGAGGTCAACCGAGGGACGATAAATGGCGCCCGGTACAGAATCGGCGAGTCTGGTCACGATTTTGTTGCCGGCGACGCGTGTGAGTTTGATGTGGCTCCCGCCTTGGGCGATATAGATCCCTGGCGAGGAAACGATCGTGCCTTGGGTTGCCAGTATGGCGCTGCAGTTGCTGTGTTGATCGAGACGCTCTGCAAGGCTTTTGGTGAAAAGCTCGGGCATGTGCTGCGCAACAATGATCGGAACGCGGAGATTAGTCGAGAGTTTGGAGAAAATTTCTTCGAGGACGGGTGGTCCACCCGTGGATGATCCGACGACGACCGCTTTGATGCGAGAAAAATCAATTTCCTTATTTGGATTATGAGAGATTGATGCGGCGTTGTTTTTCTTTGTTCCTGATGAGAGGTGCTTGATTTGCGTACGATGGTTGCCGATGGCGTGGAGTTTGGTAAGGAGTTCTTCTTTGAATCCGGCATCTTTTTTGCCCACGGTATTGGGGTCCTTGCCGATGACATCGGCAGCACCGATGCGCATTGCTTTGAAGGCTTCATGGCTTCCTGCGACGGTGAGCGAAGAGCACATCAAAATTGCGGGATTGAACGCTCGGCACTTAACTTTTATCTCACGCAAAGCACTCAGTCCGTCCATCTTGGGCATTTCGATATCCAGCGTGATCAGGTCGGGTTTGTGTTCGAGTGCTTTGGCGACACCGTCTTCCCCGTCGCGGGCAACAGCGACAACCTCGAAAGCTGGATCAGAAGAAATCATCTCCGTAATAATTTTTCGCATGAAGGCAGAATCATCAACAATAAGTACTCGCACGTAATACCTCTTTTCAGGCAGATGGAATCTGAATGGGATACGGATGCAGATCGGCCATTGGGAGGACGGTCTTCAGCGGCGATGGGCAATGGCACAAAAGTAAGGGCGAGTGGAGGATGGAAAATTCAGTACAAAAAGAAGTACAAAAAGGCGAACAGCACCGGGAGTTCCGGTGCTGTTCGCCTTTTTTCAACTTCAATGCCCAGGAGAGGACTCGAACCTCCACTCCCTTGCGAGAACCACCACCTCAAGGTGGCGCGTCTACCAATTCCGCCACCTGGGCAGGCAATGCGGAGGGGAGTATATCGTCTATTCTCACAGAGTCGACCCCATTGTGGGCCTGAAACGAAAAACAGGAGCTTCATTCTCACAGGCAGGCTCATTCCTTTGCCTTTGCCCCCCTAGGATTATCCTGAAAGCAAACTTTTATCGGGCAGCACGGCACGCGCCCGCCCGTGATGAAACGAGGGTTGTGATGACAACAGATATTTCCAGAGCCGAACAAATACTCTACAAAACGGTTGGGCAAGGGGCGATCCAAGCGGGCGTTTTTGGTGAGGTGCACATTGATGGGGGGGGGGTCTGGTGCCAAGCCAAAGACGCTGCCGAACCGGCTCATTACTTTGTCAGCATTGATGATGGCGATGTCTGGATTGGGCTCGAAACTGAGGACCGTTGGCTTTCTGGGTCGATCGAGGCGGATTTGGTGAATACCGGCGACAAGCTCGATGAACTGATTGAAGAAGAGGTGGTGGATCTTGGGCATGTTGACGCCAAGGTCGGCTTTGAACATTTTCGATCGCCTGAGAGGAAGTATGTTTTTCGATCGAAACTCTCGACCTCCTTGGATGACCCCAAAGTTGCTGAGCATGCGTTGATTTGGTTATTGGGCTACGAGCTTGTGCTTCGTGAGCTTGGCGATATGGATGACACGCAAGACGATTGACGATCAACAACGGGAAGGCTGGATCTGAACGATGCGGATTCTGATGCTGGGGTGGGAGTTTCCTCCATTTATGTCTGGCGGGCTTGGGACCGCGGTCGATGGGTTGACCAAGTCGCTTGTATCTCAGGGGCATGAGGTGGTTTTTGTGTTGCCTCACCTGATACCTGAGGGGCATGTTTCGCATGTTGAGCTTGTTGGTCCGAGGATTCTCGCCCAGCGTGCTGCAGCGTTGCGTGCTGGGCATCGCGAGCACCAAGTCGTCGGTATGGGAGCGTCCCGGGAGGGGGACCTGAGCGAGAAGGCCCGCCGTGCATATTTTCGCGAGCGGGTCATCATCGAGCTTGAGACTTTCCAAACTTCCATGCCCAGTTCATATCCGGGGATCGATGCGGGTGATGTGTTTCGCCAGGTGGTGGAGGCGACCCAAGAGCAACATTTTGGTCGAGCGGTGAATGATGGTTCCGCATCGGATGCGATGGTGTCGGTCGAGGATACTTTACGGTTCGCATCATTGGCAAAGTCATCGGCAAATGAGTTGGCGACGGTGATCGAGTCTGTTCTCGAGTCGCTTGGCGAGATGGGCACCGGCACCGGAGGATACAGCAGCGATCTCTTCGGCGATGCCCAACGATACGCTCGGCTCGTCGCAGCGATGGGGATGACCGAACGCTTCGATGTGATCCACGCCCACGATTGGTTGACTTATCCGGCGGGGCTGATGCTCAAGGCGATCACGGGCAAGTCTTTGGTTTGCCATATCCATGCCACGGAGTTCGATCGTTCGGGTGAGCATATCAATCAAGATGTTTACGATATTGAACGGGTGGGGTTGAACGGGGCCGACCGGGTTATTGCGGTGTCGCGTTTGACCAAGGCCATTGTCAATGAACGCTATGGCGTGTCAAATGAGCGGATCGATGTGGTGTATAACGGTGTCGAGCAGCATGGGATTGAGCCTCACGCCGAGGCGGGGATCGAAAAACGGGATCGGATTGTATTGTTCTTGGGTCGGATCACGATGCAGAAGGGCCCGGAGTATTTCATCGAGGCTGCCAAGCGAGTGCTCGAAAAAGAGGATCATGTGAAGTTTGTGGTCGCGGGTTCTGGCGATATGGCGGTGCGGACGATCGAACACGCAGCAGCGATTGGGATCGGGCACAAAGTTTTGTTCACCGGATTTTTGCGTGGTCGGGATGTCGATCGGGTGTATCGGATGGCCGATTGCTATGTGATGCCCAGCGTGTCTGAGCCCTTCGGGATCGCGCCGTTGGAAGCGATGCGCAACGATGTGCCTGTGATTGTGTCGAAGCAATCGGGGGTGTCCGAGGTTTTGGTCCATGCACTCAAGGTTGATTTCTGGGATATCGAGGAGATGGCGAACAAGATCATTGCGGTGTTGCGGTACCCGCCTTTGGGACAGACGCTGCGCGAGCAGGGGCGTTTTGAGTTGCGTGGGCTCAACTGGGACGGGGCTGCAGAGAAGTGTGTGAAGGTGTATGGGCGGGCGATGGCGGGGGCGTAGATGTTTTACGAGCCGTGATCGTGAGAGGGAGCGGTCTTCAGTCACACTCGAAAAGCAAGATCGCTTCCTCAGGGTCGCGGCTCATTGGATTAGAGATGATTCGTTTAGCCTACATCTCGGCCTTGGAAGAGGATCACTGCCAGTGAGAGGAAGACCACGATCTGGCAGAGGCCATAGAAGAAGACCAAGACCACATGAGAGAATGGGATCGGTTGATTTTGGGTGACGGCATCGAGGAGCCAGAAGGCTTGCATGTTGGGGACGATCGACCAGATGACCAGCGGGGCCTTGTGGACGATGGTGGGTTGGAGGAAGATTGAATCGCCCGAGAGTGGGGGGCGATCGAGTGGGAGGGGTTCTTTGCCGATTTGTTGGATGACAAGGCGATCGTCATTGATCGCGGTGATCACCAAGGCCGGCTCTTCACGAACATTTTTCTCGGGGGTGATTTCGGGGTCGAGTGGAGAGAAGGCAGGGGTGACGAGTCCGATGCCCGAAGGGGATGAGCCGTAGTAGAAGGAGTCGCCGAGTTTGAGATCAACGCTGGGGGGACCGAGCATGGTGATGATCATGCGCGAGCCCGGGGATCGAAGCATGACCTCGTTGAAGACTTCGTCGTCTGCAAGTTCAGAATGATCGAGCGAGAGCAACTCGCGCAGGGTGACATATCGGCGTGGGTCGATCTGACTTTCGACGAACTCTTCGAGTTCCATCCCGTTTCGCAGGGCAGCGATGTTCCAGACTTCGTCGCGGTAGAGATCGTAGAGGTCGAATCCGGAGGGCGATTCGGTCATGGCGACTTGGCCGATGCGTTGGTTTTCGTAGATGCCTCGTCCGAACCAGTAGTTTGAGAGGAGCCCGATGACAAAGACACCGGTGCAGATGGCGATGGTCATAACTTGCCCAAGTCTGGTCGAGACGGCGGTGGCCAGTGCAGTCATGACAAAGAGTGCCATGCCCAGGCAGGCAGTCGCGAGCATGATCTGAGGCTTGAAGTTCTCGACCGGGTTCATCAGCGTCCAGTCTTCGTCGATAAACAGGAGGGCGATATAGGCGATCCAGATCGTGACGAGCAGGGTCAGCGAGGCGGTTTGGCCAAAGGACCATCCGTACATGTAGTTGCCCAGTGCGCCGATGGCGATCGACCCAAAGATGGCAATGCTCGTGAGGAGGATGATGGGCATATTGGGGTCTTGGGCCGCGGTGGTGAGGATGCCGTGCCTGATGCCCAAGAGGAGGAAGGCGATCATGATTCCGATGGCGACGAACATCGCTGCGGAGATGCCGAGGAACTTGCCCAAGATAATGCTGGTGCGTCCGATGGGCTTGGAGACGACGGTGAGGACCGTTTTGTTTTCGATTTCGCGTGAGATGGCAGCGGTGGCGATGAAGGCGGCGAGCATGATTCCCAAAAGGAAGATGGCGCCCATGGAGACATCGAGGAGGAGTTTGTTATCGCCTGAGACCTCGCCGGGGACATTGTTGGCGCCCATGGTGAACCCAACGATCCATGTGTTGAGCAGTTGGATAAAGGCGGTCAGGAGCAGCATGATGAAGAACACCGGCTGACGGATGCTCTCTTTGAATGCGTTGCGCGCGATGGGGATGGTCGATGTAATCATGGAAGGGGCATGCTAGGAGCGGTGGATGGTGAAGTGGCAGCGCATCAAGTGCGCATTGGATGGGATTTGGGTTGAGCTTTGGGGTCGATGGTTTTTCTGATACGCTTGGATTGCGGATCAGTTCGGTATTTGTGCGCACAAAGTTGAGCATTCCTTCGTATCGAGATGAACCCGATGGGGATCGGTCGCGTACGGTGTTGCACGCGTCGGGTGCTTGTGGCAAGCGATGCGCCAGCCGACTTGGACTCGGGTGCACAGAAGCTCAAAGGGGCGATCGTGTGTCGGGTGTGAATTTGGGTAGGCCTGGGGCAAATCCGGGGCAAATCCGGGGTCGATCTGAGGCAGATCTGGCATGGGTGTGAGATGATGAGTTTTGGGGTGGACACTGAGCAAGAGCCTGCCCACAATACCCCTCGAAGCTCGTGCCCGATTCGCCTTAATGATGAGGTTGGCGGGCGACTCGATGCCCGGGACGCGCGTGCGATCCTTTTATTATTTATATCTGATGCCTGGAGTTGTGACGGCAGCCTGTGAAAACTGTTGAAGGGCTCTTGGCCTGAATGCTTAGGGTCAAACGATTAGGGAAAGATCCACCCCATGAACAAGGGCGACTATTTGGCGTATCGCAAAGCATCTTCGATCAGTCTGGTCGGATTGGTGCTTCAGCTTTTGCTGACGGTGATCGTATTTTTCTATAGCCGGGTCTCGAATGATTTGGCTGCTGGCGCTGCATCAATCTTTCTCGCGACGGGCTTGATCGCGTGGGGGTTATTGCTTCTGATCTTCGATCAGCACCGCCGTGAGCGGATGGAGGCGATGGAGGCGGATCAGTTGGCAGCTTCTGGGGCATCGGCGGCGAGTGCGTTTGAGTCGGTGGGTGATGAGTTGCAGGTTGCTGCGCGTCGGTTGGCGTTTATCTATCGGTGGGTGATGCCTGCGGGCGCGATTCTGATTGGTGCGATCAATATTTGGGTTGGTATTTCACGGATTCGGCATTGGGGGGGGCTTGATGTCACGCAGATTCAGCCTCGGTTTGTGGGATGGACGCTGGCAATCGGCCTTTCGATGGCGGTTGTGGGTTTTGTTTTTGCTCGATTTGTTTCGGGTATGGGCAAGGTTGATGCGTGGTCGAACCTGCGTGCGGGCTCGGCGATTTCAGTCGCCGGGGCGTTGATTGGGGTGGTGTTGGCAGTTGGTGGTTTTTTGGAGTTGTCCCTGGGGATCAACACGGTGCTGGCGTACAGCCCGATGATTATTTCTGCGGGGATGATCGCCTTTGGGCTTGAGATTGGGCTTAATTTGCTTCTTGATGTGTATCGCCCGCACAAACCTGGCGAGATACCTCGTCCGGCGTTTGATTCGAGGCTTTTGGGTCTTTTGGCGGCTCCAGATCGGATTGCGGAGAATGTCGGCGATGCGGTCAACTATCAGTTCGGGATTGATGTTACCTCGTCGTGGTTTTATCAGCTTTTGAGCAAATGGGTCCTGATGTTTATCGGGATTGGTGTGGGGGTGGGATGGTTGATGACGATGCTGGTGGTGGTTGAGCCTCACGAGCGTGGTTTGATTTTGACCAATGGGCGGATATCTGAGCCCTTGGTGAGCTTTGGTGATCGAGGCGATGGTGACATTGGTCCTGGTTTGCATGTGAAGTTGCCTTGGCCATTTTCACGGTATGAGACGCCGGTGGTCATGGGCAAGCGTGGGGAGTCAGGTGTTCGGACGACGACGGGCGTTCGCGTGCTTCAGCTGGCATCGAATCCGCCTTCGCCGGCGACGACACCGATTCTGTGGACAGAAAGTCATGCGGGTGTTGAGCGACTCAATATTGTTCAGCCTGACCGAGTGATGGGGGAAGATGATCTAGAAAAAACATCACACGAAGGTTCATCGGTTGCGGAGCTTTCGTTGTTGGCTGTTGAGGTTCCTGTACATTTTGTGATCCGAAATGTGAAGCTTTTCGATCAGTTTGCGGTACCTGGTCAGCGTGAAGACCTGCTCACACAGATCGGTCGCCGGGTGGTGACACAATATTTGGGTGAGCTTTCGATCCATGAGGTGCTTGCGACACACCGGACTACGATGCCCTTAGAACTCAAGATGCGGATTGAAACAGCTTTTGGAGAATTGAATGATGGGCATGGCCCGGGGATTGAAATTCTTTTTGTCGGGGTCAATGGAGTGCATCCGCCGATGAAGGCTGCGCCATCTTTTGAGCGTGTGATTATTGCTCGTCAGAATCGTGAGTCGCTTATTGAGGAGGCGAAAAAGTTACAGATTACGGTGCTGACGGAGACGGCTGGGAGTGTTGAACTTGCTGATGAAATTAATGATCAGTTGATAGCGCTCGAAGCGATGCGTCGTGAGATTGGTCGTGAATCGGTTGAATATATCGAAGCGGAACTTGCGGTTCAGAAGTTGCTCGAGCGTGCCGGGGGCGAAGCGGGTGAGTTGATTCTCGCTGCGAGTGCGACTCGATGGGATCGGCATATGTCCGAGCGTGGTCGTGCGAGCTTGCTTCAGGGTCAGCAAGAGGCGTATCTTGCCTCGCCTGAACTTTATCGAAGCAATATGTATTTCGGTGCGTTGCTTGAAGCAATGAAAGAGTCGCGTGTATATTTGACGCCAGGGGATCTTGGTTCGCTCAAGGTTCGCTTGGAGTTGCAAGACAAACAGGTTGGCACGGATGTTTTTGATGCCGAGGCTGGGGAAGCGATGCAGTAGTGGTCGTAAAAGGATAGTACTCGCTGGCGATATGATGATCGTTGGCGCGTTTGGATAGTGCCTGATTTTCAGGAAATGAGCGCCCAAGATGGCGTATTGGAGAACGAGTCGTGTTCAACAAGCTCAAAAGGCTGACGATTCCGGTATTTGGAGTTCTTTTCGTTGGGGTGATCGTGCTCTTTAGTGCGAGTTTCACTGTACGGTTTACCGAGACGGCGGTGAAGACAAGGTTTGGTTCTGCCAATGAGGATTCGATCATCACTGAGCCGGGTTTCAAGTGGAAGCTTCCCTATCCTTTCGAGAGTGTTACCAAATATGACAAGCGGATACGGATTGTGCAGACTCGCTCAGAGACGGTACAGACGGCAGATGATTTTCAGATTATCGTTGAGGCATACTTGACCTATCGTATTGAGAACCCACTTTTATTTTTCCGGAGTTTTTCAAATTCGGGTGATCGAGCGATCGACCATTTCACGAAGGCCGAGGAAGATGTGCTGCGTGATTTGCTTCGCAGCGCGCTGGGGCGGACGAGTGAATATAGGATGAGTGAGCTCTTTACTTCGCAGAGCGGTGCCTCAGTGATTCCACAGATTGAGCAGCAGGTTTATGACTTGCTTGTTCATGGGGCGAATGGCAGTAAGCCTTTGGTGGACTATGGGATTTTGATTACTTCGGTCGGGATTGACCGGATTGTACTTCCCGAAGAGACAACTTCTGCGGTGATCAATCGAATGGGAGCAAATCGGGATCGACTTGCCGAGCGATATGAATCGGAGGGACGATCGCAAGCCCGTGCGATTCGTGCCGAAGCGTCAAGCAATGCAGACCGAATCCGTGCTTTTGCCCAGCGCCGGGCCGACGAGATTATGGCCAAAGGTGAGATTGAAGCGGCTCCGTACCTTGCGCAGCAGAACATTAATCCTGAGTTGGCCGTGTTTATTCAGAACATCAAGCTGATGCGTGAGTCAATGGCCAAGAAATTTACGCTGATCTTTTCGACTTCCGATTATGGTATGCAACTCTTCGATCCTGACATACTCAAGCAATCGGATAGCGTGCTTCCGGTTCCGGTGGATCAAACTCAAGATGAGGCGGAGGGTTAGGTCATGGCAGATGGGCCCAACGGTGAAACCAATGGCAACGATGGAATGAGCGATGCACCACGCAATGATGATGAACATCGGCGTGATCGAAGTGATAAGTCAAGCGGTGATTTCAGCATAGATGCTGGGGCTGATGAAGAAGTTTTGAGTACCGGTTTGATGACGGGGCGGTCTGCGTCTGTTCGTTTTGCACGAGGGCAAGAAGCGGGGGAGGTGACGAACCAATCGCGGATGGATGCTGCGAATCAGTCGTTGGCAGATGCACTGCGAATTACCTACCGGTTCTTGCAATTGGGCATGGTGGTGCTTTTGGTTTTGTTCGTGTTCAGTGGGTTTCAGAAGATTAATGAAGGTGAACGGGGAATTGCGATTTTCCTGGGAAAACCAACCCGAGCGAATCTCGAGCCTGGTGCTCATTTGACTTGGCCTTACCCGATCGGTGAGTTGATTCGCATCGGAGGTGGTGCGGTCGAGGTGCCGATTTCGCGGATTTTTATGCCTAATCGTCCCGGGACAACCTCAGATGACGCCTTGCTCGAAGTACCAATTGATCAATTTGGGAGCATGGGTCGGCTTAATCCATCACGCGATGGGTCACTGATCACATCGGATTTGAATATCGCGCATACCCAGTGGACCGCCAATTATCACCGATCAAATCACATGCGGTATATCGAGAATGTTCTTCCTGAGCAAGAGCCTGCGTTGGTTATTGCAGCGGTTCGGCGCGGGGTTGTGCAGGTGATCGCCGAGACATCGATTGACGATCTGCTCAAGAAATCTGCCGAGTCAATCGCGGCAAGTGTGCGTGTGATTGCTCAAGAAACACTCGACGAGCTTGAAACTGGGATCACGATTGATCGTGTTGTGTTGGTGCGTAAGACTCCACCTTTATATTTACTCGATCAGTTTGCTTCGGTGCAGTCGGCGGCTCAAAATGCGGGCAAGGCGAGAGAAGATGCGCTCCTTGAACGAGATCAGATGCTCAATGAGGTTGCTGGGCGGGCGGCGCCAGTGCTCATCTCAATGATCGAAGCGTATGAGCGATACATTGAACTTGGAGAGGAGGAGCAAGCTTCGGCTTTGCTCGACCAAATCGACATCGTGCTGGAGGGGGGGAGGTAAACTATCAAGGGCAGAGTACCTTGGCATTGGTTTCAGGTGAAGTCTCTGAAATTCTCAATCGTGCTCAATCATATGCCACAGGGAGGGTTTCTGAGTCCATTGCAGATCTTGAACAATTCAAAGCGAAGCAGGCACAGTTTGAAGCCAATCCGATGTTGATGGTGGCGCGGGACTGGTCTTTGGCGATGGGTGAGTTCTTAGAGAAGGATTTTGTTTCGACGATGTATCTTCCGGAGGAAGTGCAGGCGGAGTTGATAATCAGTGCTGATCCTGATATCGAAGCTGAGCGACTTCGTCAGAAACGCCGAAAAGAGGCGGTTGATGCGATGCTGAAAAGGCGCGAAGATCTTACAAGAAATTCGTTCAAAACTGACCGTGGCATCCAGGCCGAGGACGCAGAATAATGCAAGAAGCTGCAGCAACATCGGGACAAGTCACATTTTCGCCTGAGCATCGCCGGCCGGTTGTGGGGTGTCAACAACTCTCGAAGGTCTTTCAGGATTTCTGGATGCGGGATCGCGCTCGTGCGGTTGACAAACTTGATTTGGTGATTTATGAGCAGGAGGTCTTTGGGCTTCTGGGGCCCAATGGTTCGGGTAAGAGTACGATTATCAAATTGATTTTGGGACTCCTTAAACCCACGCATGGTCGGGTGGTGGTGTTTGGCAAGCCGCCGACGGATGTGGTGACGAAGAAGCGGATCGGGTATTTGCCTGAGGAGAGTTATTTGTATCCGTTTCTCAATGCCCACGAGACGCTTGATTATTATGGTAAGCTCTTCGGGCTCGATCATCGAACCCGCAAAGGACGCATCGATGAACTTTTGGAGATGGTCGGGCTCGAGCACGCCCAGTTTCGTCCGGTGCGCGAGTATTCCAAGGGGATGCAACGACGGATTGGAATCGCGCAGGCGTTGATTAACGATCCGGATTTGTTGATTTTGGATGAGCCGACGACTGGGCTTGATCCGATCGGGACACGGCAGGTCAAAGATCTGATTCTTGAGCTTGGTCGACGCGGCAAGACGATTATTCTTTCGAGCCATTTGCTGACCGATGTCGAGGATGTGGTTGATCGGATGGCGATCCTCTATGGCGGAAAGATCCGTGATGAGGGGACCTGTGAAGAGTTGCTTTCGAGCAAGGGGCGGACGCAAATCGAGACCGATGAGCTCGATGAGCAGACGATTGCCGAGATTGATGAAGTGATCCGTAGACGATCAGGAGGCGAAAAATCCATTCGTAGTGTTTCGGCGCCGCGACAGAAACTCGAAGAACTCTTCCTTGGAATCGTTGAGAAGGCGCAGACCGAAAAAGCATCAACCTCCGGGGCAATGCACGGCGGATCGACGGCGGCATTCCTGCGGGCGGATGAAGAATCTATCCAGCAGGGCGAGGAGCTGATTGAATCACTGATGACGGAATCATCGCCCAAAGCAAACGATTCTGATTTGGTTCTTGATGTATCGGAGGAAGTGTCGGAGGAAGTTGTATCAGCCTCTGGGCACATCGAGGGTGACAATGCTGGGCTCGACCAGGGCGCTTCGGTTATTGGATCGTTGATGGGGAACGATGACGATGATGTGCCGTCGAGGCGTGATGGGCCTGACGAGCGTGTGCTGGACGATCTGGCTGACGCAGAGGAAGTCGATCTGGGAGTCATTGGATCGTTGCTCGATGACGACGATGACGAAGGTGAGGGGGCATCTGGGCAAGAGGGTGATGACAAGGAGTCCAAAGGGTGACTATCCGTGAACGCATCGCCAAGCTCGATCACCTTCAGAAGGGGAACCTGTTTAAGATCATCGTGAGTGCGGTGATAGCGCTTGTTGCGGTGCTTTTGATTGGATATGCGCTCCTCAATAACAGCGTTGAGAATCAGGAGATGGCGAAGTTGCTTCACGAGCTGCCCGCGACGGTGACGAACTATGCGGGTGATGAAATTGCCAATCCTCAGCTTGCGCAGATTCAACAGATTCAGCGTTTGCTCAATAATGCCAAGCCTGGCACCCTCTTGGCGGTGGGGACCGGGGTTGTTTCGTTGATGCTGATTTTGGTGGTGTGGATGGGTCTTGGGATTGTGTATCCGTTGCTCGCCGGATTGGCAGCGGGGACCTATTTTCTCCTCAAAGGCACCCCGCTCGATATTGTGGGTTCGATCGCGGTGGGGATGATGATTCTGACGCTGAGTTTCATGGTGCTTTTGCGTGCGGCGGGGATGGCACTGAGCTCGTCTTACCCGGTACCTGCGATTGCGCGCAATGTGTTGGCTGAAGCGGTGCGGATGAAGATTTCGCTGGTATTCATTGTGATGTTGTTCTTTGTACTCGCTGCGATGCCGATGTTGCTTAATGATGATCAGTCTTTGCGGTATCGTGTGCAGACCTTCTTGCAGTATTCTTCAGGTTTTACCTTTTTGTTTATCGCGATGCTGGTGGTGTTCTTTGGGGCTGCGACGGTGACTTACGAGCAGCGCGAGAAAGTGATTTGGCAGACGATGACCAAGCCCGTAGCGGCGTGGCAGTATCTGCTTGGCAAATGGCTTGGAGTGGTTACGCTTGCAGCAATTTTGCTGGCGGTCTCGGCGACTGGAGTATTTTTGTTTACCGAGTATCTGCGCAATCAGACGGCGATTGGGGAAATTCAGCCTTATATGGCAGGCGACAGCACAGGGATTACCGAGGATCGGTTGATTCTTGAAACCCAGGTGCTGACTTCGCGTGTATCTGTTCGTCCTTCACTACCTTTCTCGATTGATGATCCGGTTTTTGATCAAGCGCTCGAAGCGCATATTCAGAAGGAACGCCGGACTCAGCCTGGATACAACCCAGACCCCGCCGAGCGGGCAGCGTTGAAAAATAAGATCTTCCAAGATGAAGTGTCGGCATACTTATCGATCGATCCGGTCACCGAGAAGTATGAAGAGTTTGTTTTTCATGGACTTGGACAAGCCAAAGCACTCAATCTTCCACTGACCCTACGTTATAAGATCAATGCGGAGGGGAATCGTCCGGATGTGTTCTACATTCTGACTTTTGGATTTGATGAGGGAACGGTTCTGCCTCCAAGGCGAACCGGTCTTGGATTTTCGCACACGATGACGCTCTCGCCGGGGTTTATCAATGCGAACGGGCAGATTCGTCTTCAAATTTTCAATGGGCAATTGAGTATGGCCGAGGATGGCAATTTTGATATCCAGACGAACATCAATACTTTTACCATCCCGCCTGATGGGCTTGAGATTTCGTATTCGGTGGGGGGATATCGCGCGAACTTTGTGCGGGTGTTTATCGTTTTATGGGTGAAGCTTGCGATGCTTGCGATGCTTGCGGTGTGGGCATCGACCTTTGCAAGCTTCCCGGTGGCGTGCTTGATCGCGGGCGGATTGTTCTTCATCGGGCAGAGCGCCGGGTTTGTGCAAGAAGCGCTCCCCGGGTGGGGCAAGGTGGACAAAAGTGGTGACCCGTCAATTTTTCACACAGTGATTTATTACTTTGCCGATTGGATCAGCACGGTGTTCAAGGTGTATAACGATTTGCGTCCGACCGCTCGGTTGGCGGACGGGAAGATGCTTTCGTGGGGTTCGGTGAGTCGGGGCGTGATGGCATTGGGTGCGATTTCGGTGGTGTTCTTTTTCGCAGGCACGCTTATTTTCCGTCGTCGACAGCTGGCGATTTACTCGGGTCAATGATCAAATAGGAGGACGGATCTATGTCGCATACACAGCGCGTTCGATTGATCGCCGTCTTCTTTTTGCTCGCTGGGCTTGTTGGCTCTGGAGTATTTGGAACAGCGATTACCAACTCAACGGGGCGTAATGAGCTTTCGTATACGGATCGTGCTGAGGATGGTGATCCGCCGATGGTTGCCCTTGGGGTAGCGATGGGGGCGTTGCGTGGGATATTTGTCAACTATTTGTGGATTCGTGCGACCAATGCCAAAGAGAACGGGCAGTATTATGAAGCGGTGGAGCTTGCGGGATGGATTACGCGTCTTCAGCCTCGGCTGCCTCAGGTTTGGACTTTTCATGCGTGGAATATGGCGTACAACATCTCAGTGACGACACAGACACCCGAAGAGCGGTGGGGATGGGTCAACGCGGGGATTCGACTTTTGCGCAACGAGGGGATTCGTGCCAATCCCAACGACATGCACATGCACAAAGAACTCGCGTGGATTTTCTTGCACAAGATCGCGGGGTACACCGATGATGCGAACCAATATTATAAGCGTCAGTTTGCTTATGAGTGGCAGAATATTCTTGGTCGTCCGCCGATGATCGATCCTCAGCGTCGTGATCGCGCCAGCGTGATCGAGCAGTATGCGGATTGGATTCAGCCGATTGTCGATGCGCCGGTAACTCGGCAGGGGTTGGCCGAGGAGAATCCCCAAGCGGAAGAGATTGCCAAGGCGTATGAATCGGCATTGGGTGAAGTGCTTGGACAAAGGCTCCTCGAACGCTACATTCTTCATGACGAGGTGGTGCGGGCGGGTCGACTCAGAGGGGTCAAGCGGACTGCGGGGCCGAAGACGACGGCCTTTATCGAGTTGCGCGAACGCTTTACCGATGAACAGGGGTGGACGGATCTGATTCATCATGTGCGCCAGCGGGTGCTGATGGATGATTATTTCATGGAGCCGGTGCGGATGGTTCAACAGATCCGCAAGTTTGGGCCAATTGATTATCGTCTTCCCGCAGCTCATGCACTCTATTGGGGTGCTCGAGGAACTGATGTGGGGCGCATGGAGGTCAACGAGCACAATGCCGACTCGCTCGATTTTGTCAACGCATTTCGTCTGGTGATGCAGTCGGTTCAGGATCTTTGGCGTCATGGGGATGTGTATTTCAACTATCTTGATGTGCATGAAAACCGGGTGGCGTATTACCAGGGGGTGCCTAACCCATACTTCATTCCGACTTATGGTGCGATGCTTCAGGAGGTGATGGAAAACTCAGGAATCTTTGAATCCAAGACCAAGGTGTATCGACAGTTTTCTGCTGGGTATGAGAACTTCTTGCGTGATGCAGTGCGATTCTTGTATCGGCGAGGTGATATCAAGCAGGCAGAGTATTGGTACAATATCGGTCGCAACTGGGAGGGGCAGAATATCAATGACACGACTCGGATTGATGAATGGTCTCAGTCACTTAAATATTTTGCAGAGATTCAGATTTTTGATTCGATGGGATCGCCTCAGGTTGCGGTTTCGGAGGTGACCGGGGCGCTGCAGGCAGCGTTTTATTCGGGTCTGATGGTGGGCGATCTTGATGTTTTCCGTGGACAGTGGGAGTATGCCCGCAAAGCGCATGCGTATTTCTTCCGCGAGCAATTCAATATCGTGGTGGCGTCTTCTGGGGGGGCGCGGATGGAGTTCATGGACCGGGATTTTGCATTCTTTGCAGGCAATATCTTTGTGAATAACCTGGCGAGGCTGGGGCCGCAGGAGGCCGAGCTGCTTTATGGCAATGCGCCCGAGGATTTGCGTCGATATGCCTATGACACGCTGGTGATCCGATTCAAGTCTTATATTGATGAACTCGAAAAGAACGGCGAGTCAGAGCCGTTTGATCTGATCTTTCCTGAGCCGCCGGGCATGGAAGAGTTCCGGGTCGAGTATCAGCGCAAGCTCGAAGCTCGGGCCAAGCAAGGCGATGAAGGTGCAATCAAGAACTAGTGCGATCAAGAACTCAATTCAAGAACAAAGTTTAAGATCTCGGTTTGAGTATGACATCGGGATCGTTTTGCCAGCATGTTGCGAAGTTGTGCGTGATCAATGCGTAAGCCCCACGAGCAGATTACGCGCCTGAGTGTATCGTTCGAGTGTGCCAGCGATGATGGCATCGGGGAGTTGTGGACCTGGAGAAGATTTGTCCCATTGTCCTGATGCGACGAGTGATTCGAGGTATTCGCGGACGAACTGTTTGTCAAAGCTGCGTTGTGGCTGTCCGGGTTGATAGTCGGTTGCGCTCCAGAAACGCGAGGAGTCGGGGGTGAGGGCTTCGTCGATGAGGATGGGGTCGTGGGAGGTGATGTTGCCTTGGTCATCGACGGGGAATCCGAACTCGAACTTGGTGTCGGCGAGGATGATGCCTTGGTCTTTGGCGTAGGCGCTGGCTGCGACATAGATGCTCAGTGAACGCTCGCGGAGGGTTTCCATCAGCGAGCGCCCTCCTAAATCGACGACATGCTCGCAGGCCTGGTCAAATCCGATGTTCTGATCGTGCCCGTGGTCGATTTTGGTCGCAGGGGTGAAGATGGGTTCTGGGAGTCGGTCGGCCTGGGTGAGCCCCTCTGGGAGTGGGACTTGGCAGACGGTGCCGGTGGCTTGGTACTCTTTGAGTCCTGATCCTTCGAGGTATCCCCGGACGACGCATTCGATGGGGATGACCTTGCAAATTTTGCAGATGGTGGTTCGCCCTTCGAGCATTGTTCGGGTCGTTGAGTTTGTGAATGCTTCGTCGGGGATGAGGTCGAGCTCGTTGGTGATCAGGTGGGTCGGGGAGAGGTGTTGATCTTCGATCCACCGGAGCCAGAAGGTGGCGATCTGGGTGAGGAGCTTGCCTTTTCCGGGGATCGGAGTCGGGAGGATGACATCAAAGGCGGAAAGTCGATCGGTGGCGATCATGAGCATTCGTGAGGAGGTTGGGTTGCCGAGGAGGTCAGTGCTTGGAGGTAGGGTGTAGGTATCGCGGACTTTTCCAGCGCGTTTATTGGGTAATGCCAGGTCAGTCTCGAAAACCGCAGGCATGGAATCCGACAAAGGGTTTGGCAATGAAGAGGACGCTGAGGATGGCGGGTCCATGTGCATGTTCTGAGGATAGCCTTGCCGGGGGGGATGGGTGAAGCGATGATGGCGAGAAAAGCTCGCAAGAGCGGGGGGATGGACGAAAACTGTCAGGAATCCGCTGGATCGGGTCGCTCGTTGGTGTCTGATCCCATATCCTTGTTGTGTGACCTGATCGGATTCTGGGCGTGCATGGTGTGCCAACCAGGATCGAATGAGGAGTGTACGATCCCCTATGCTGCGCTTTGTTTCTCCAGATAAATCTGCTGCGTTGTCATTGGCGGTGTTGCCCGGTGCCTATCTGCTTGGCCCAGATTCGGTGCCGATTGCAGGGGAGGTGGTGGTTGAGGGAGGGGTCATCCGGTGTGTCAAGGGCACCCGCGAGGCGGCTGCGTTGGCTTTGCAGGTCGATCTCGATACCCAAAGGCTTGCGAGCCTTGACCAAAGCATTGTGGGCAATCCGATTTTTGATGAGATCCGTCTTCGTCCTTTGGGCGCGTGGATGCTTCAGACTTGTCTGCTTCCGGATCGTGATCGTCCTTATATTCTTGCCCTTGAGTTGGCCAGGCATCGGATTATGCTGTTTTTGACTAAACTCGAAGATTGGCAGGCGTTTGATATCCCCCCAGACTCGGCGGTGATGAGGCTCTTTGAGGTTGCCAGAGAGACATTCACGCGGGCACTCGTCGAGTCGAGCACGCATTCGGGGCGTATCGAAGAGGCATCGAGGCTCGGGTATTTGGCGCTATGGATTGCGCTCGAAGCATCGGAGCGGCTTGCGCTTTTGATCACCGAGCGTGATTTTGGTGCTCGGATGACAGGCGAGTTGTATTTGTCTGTTTCTGAAGATCCTGGAATTACCAAGCGGGCGATGCCGGTGCTTCATCCTACGCGTGGGGGGGTGGTATTGCCAACCAAGCCTGCGATTGGATCGCTGGTTTCGCCGGGGATGTTGACTGAACAGACCAAGGTGGCTGCGATCGAATCGTGTGATTTTATTACGCTTCCGATGCGATGGGTCGAGATGGAGCCTATGGAGGGGGAGTATGCCTATACGCCGACGGATCAGTGGATCGAATGGGCGATTCGCTCAGCGAAGAAACCTGTGGTCGCTGGGCCTGTGATTGATTTTCGCCCCGCGAGCGTGCCCGATTGGTTGTATATTTGGGAGAATGATTACGAGACGCTCCGCGAGTTAGTGTATGAGCATCTCAAGTCGATTGTGACGCGGTATCGCCGGACGGTGAGCCGATGGACGGTGTGTTCAGGATTACACTGCGGCGAGCATTTCAAGCTCGATTTCCAGCAGATGATTGATCTGACACGAATCTGTGTGCTGGTGGTTCGTAAGTTGCATGCTCGGGCGAAAGTGCAGGTGGAGATTGTCGAGCCTTGGGGGGAGTATCATACGCATGATCGAAAATCATTACCTCCGGTGTTGTATGCGGAGATGCTGACGCAATCGGGGATTCCGATTGATACTTTCTCATTGCGGGTGCAGATGGGGGCGCCAGCGTCTGGGCTATGTACGCGGGATTTGATGGCGTTTAGTTCGATGCTCGATCAATATGCAATGTTGGATCGCCCGATTGCGATTTCGGCCTTTGGTGCGCCATCTGGACCGATCATGTCGGGGCAAGATACCCAAGTATGTCCTGAAGCGGGTTTCTGGCGTCGGCGGTGGACGGAGCTGTCGCAGGCGGATTGGATGTCGGCCTTTGGAGCGGTGGCGTTGGCGAAGCCATTTGTTGAGTCGATCTGTTGGCATGAACTTGCCGATCCCAATGGGGTAAGTGAGATGAGGACAGGTGGGCTTTTGGATCGTCGTCTTGAAAAGCGTGAAGCGTATCGCCGGCTGGTCGAACTTCGTAAAGGGGTTGAACTTGGGGTTGTTCCCGAGCGTGTTTTGGAACCTGGTTTTCTGAATCTCGAACCCGGGCATCCTCAGATTGACGGGGTCAGGTCGTGAGGTTTTTTGAGCGCCAATCTTCGCACAGGACCAATACGCAAGATGCGGATTGGACGCGTACGCCGGCAGCAATTTTTGCCAGCGCGGTGCTCGGGGTATCGGCGCTGGGCGGTTTGGTGTGGTCATGGAGTCGGACGATCGATCGCGATGCGATCTTTGGGGCTGAGCCGGTACCGGAGCCCATTTTGGTTTTGCCGGATTCATTCGTTGAGAGGATCGATGGCGCTCGGCGGGCTCAGTCGAATCCATCGGCACCTCAACCGATGAGCGCGATCAAGATGATTGATCTCAATACGGCCAGTGCGGGCGAGTTAGATTTATTGCCTCGGATTGGCCCGGCATTGGCGGAGAGGATCATTGCCGACCGGGAGGAAAACGGCGCGTACGAAACGATCGAGGAACTCGAGCGGGTTCGTGGGATCGGGCCAAAGACCATCGAGAAGCTTCGCGCGCGGGTGATTCTGAGCGAATCTACCCGGGCGAATGCATCGGACGACCAAGGCGGGTAAACTCTGTGCTCTTGGAAATGTGTGCGTGGGATGATCGGTCGGGCTGATGATTCCGGGCACGGGTGTGCGCCGCGCGAAAGAAAGGACTGGTTGATCGTGGATTTGCTGACCCCGATCATGGCGGATCGCGCGTTCCAAGCCTTGGCCAAGGGGTTGGGCTGCGGGGAACGGTGTATTGCGACGGGGTCGGTGGGGGCGTCGATTTCGTTGGTGGCTTTGGCGCTGAGTCGGCAGGTCAAACGCTCGGTGGTGATTGTGTGTGCCCATCTCGATGAGGCGGAGGATATTCACGCAGAGATTCAAGCGGTGGAGGAAGGGCGGAGTGCGATTTTTCCGGCTCTTGAGCTTTCGCCTGGGGAATCAAGTGTGAGCGCGGAGTTGTTTGCTCAGCGTGCGTCGATGATCGCAGGGTTTCGGAGCAGCGATGTGCCTGATGTGTTGATTGCGCCGATGGCGGCGTTGATGCAGCCGGTGCCGAGCGAAGGGCGGATCAATGCGCTGGTGCGAGAGATTCAGGGTGGCGATGAATTCTCACCTGGTGAGTTGATTGAGTGGATGAGCGACGCCGGGTATGAGCGGGTGGACACGATCGAGTATCCGGGGCAGTTTGCTTCAAGAGGCGGGATTCTTGATATCTTTCCACCAACGGGGCCCAGTGGGGACCCGATCCCTGTTCGGATTGATTTCTTTGGTGATGAGATTGATTCGATCTGCGAAATCGATATCGACACGATGGGTTCGGATCGCAAGGTTGGGTCGGTGTTGCTTGGCGCGGTGGGCGATGCGCAGCTGGCGGGGAATCGGGACGATCAATCCGTGTTGGAGTATCTGGCGAGGGAATCGGTGGTGTTGTTGGCGGAGACTTTCGAGGTCGTCGAGCAGGGGCGGGGGTATTTCGAGCGGATCAGCGATGGGCGTGCGATCTTTGGGCCCCCTGCGGTGCTGAAGTTATTGGAGACGCGGTTTCATGCGTTGGCGGAGGTGAATCAGTTTTCTGCGGGCAAGTCGGGGGCAGATTCGTTGGTCGGGTTGCCGGTGGGGACCTTGCCGCCGTTTGATCGGGAGGTGGCGGGGGCGATTCGTGAGTTGGGCGAGTTGAAGGAGCAGGTTGATACGGTGATCTTGGCGTGTGGATCGGAGGGCGAGTTTGCCCGGCTTGGGGAGTTGTTGACGCTGCACGCGCCGGGGGTGGATGTTCGGCGTGAGATTTTGGATATTCGTCGCGGGTTTATCTGGGAGGGTTCAGATGAGGGCGCGGGGATCGGGCGGTTTGCGATTGTACCTGCGGGTGAGTTGCTGCATCGCTCGAGTGTTCGGCGAAGGATGCAGAAGATTCGGGCCGGGCGAACAATGGATACTTTTTTGGATATCCAAGTCGATGATTATGTCGTCCACGCTGAGCATGGGATCGCCAAGTTTGTTGGGATGAGTGTGATGGATGCGTCGGGGACGGCCAAGCAGCGTCGACGGTTGAATAGCGGCTTGAGCAAGAGGGAAAAAAAACGGAAGGAGGATCAGGAGGAGTATCTGACACTTGAGTTTGCGGGTCGGAGCCGATTGCATGTGCCTTGTTCGCAGATTTCGTTGGTGCAGAAGTATGTGGGTGGGTTTAAGGGCAAGCCGCCTTTGAGTTCGATTGGGGGGAAGAAGTGGAAGGCGCAGAAGGAGCGGGTGAGCGAGTCGGTGAAGGATTTAGCTTCGGAGATGCTCCGCGTGCGCGCTGCGCGTGAGCATGTGCCGGGGTTTTCGTATCCGAGTGATACGGTCCTGTTCAAGGAGTTCGAAGCCGAGTTTCCCTATGACGAGACGGAGGACCAGCTTTCGGCGATGATCGAGATCAAGAAGGACATGCAATCGTCGAGGCCGATGGATCGGCTGATTTGTGGCGATGTTGGGTTCGGCAAGACTGAGTTGGCGATTCGGGCGGCGTTCAAGGCCGTCGAAGCGGGGCGGCAGGTGGCGATTTTGGTGCCTACGACGGTGCTCGCCGAGCAGCATGAGCGGACCTTTCGTCAGCGGTTTGCGGATTATCCATTCCGGGTGGAGTCGTTGTCGCGGTTCAAATCGGGTAAGGAGATCAAGCGGACGATCGAAGATTTGAAACTCGGGCGGGTGGATGTGGTGGTGGGGACGCATCGACTGTTGTCAAAGGATATCCGGTTTGCTGAGCTTGGGATGGTGGTGATTGATGAAGAGCAGCGGTTTGGAGTTGAGCACAAGGAGAAGTTGCTCCGGCTGCGATTGACGGTCGATGTACTGACGCTGAGCGCGACGCCGATCCCGCGGACGCTGCATATGTCGATGCTGGGGTTGCGGGATATTTCGAGTTTGACGACGCCTCCGGTGGATCGACGGTCGATTGTGACAGAGGTGATCCCGTATAACGCGCATCGGATTCAACGGGCGATGCAGCGAGAGTTGGCGCGTGAGGGGCAGGTGTATTTCGTGCATAATCGGGTACACAGTATCGAATCGGTGGCCGATACGGTGCGCCAGTTGGTGCCGGGCGCGAAGGTGATTGTTGGGCATGGGCAGATGAATGGGAATGATCTCGAAGAGGTGATGCACAAGTTCATGACCAGGCAGGCGGATGTTTTGGTTTCGACGACGATCATTGAATCGGGGATTGATATTCCGACGGCGAACACGATGATGATCAATGATGCGGATCGGTTTGGATTGTCAGAGTTGCACCAGTTGCGTGGGCGGGTTGGGCGATCGCATCATCGGGCGTATTGCTATTTGTTGTTGCCCGAGGATCGGACGGTCAAGGATGTGGCGCAGAAGAGGCTCAAGGCGATCGAGGAGTATTCGATGCTCGGGGCGGGGTTCAAGATTGCGATGCGCGATCTGGAGATTCGCGGGGCGGGGAACTTGTTGGGGGCGGAGCAGTCGGGACATATTGCCGCAGTGGGGTATGAGATGTATTGTCAGCTTTTGGATCAGACGGTGCAGCAGTTGACGGAGGTTGGATCGCCCGAGCAGGTGACGCATACGAGCGTGGATATCGGTCTCTTTGGGTATGTTCCCAAGGCGTATATCCCCAGCGATGTGCGCCGGATTGAGGCGTATCGAAGATTGGGAAACGCCAAGACGCAAGCAGAGATTGATCAAGTGGTGGCCGACCTGACGAGCGCGTATGGGGATCCGCCGGAGTTGGTGCGCCGATTGGTGCTTCGGGCACGGGTGCGGGCAGTATATCAGGCGTTGTTTGTGCGTGGGGTGAGTCAGCGGGGAGAGGATGTGGTGTTTCTTACCGCGATGCCTGATCGGGTAGCCGATGTGTTGCGAGGTGCGCCTGTTGAGGTTCGGGTGATTGATGGAGATTTGGCACAGACCAATGCGCATACAAGCGCAGGTGAGCAATTGAGCGAGGTGTATGCCCGGCCTAGGAATCAGGCTCCATCGGTGATGCAACGGGCCAAAGCGATACTTTCGTGGGTGGAGTGAGTGAGGATTCACACGAACTTCATACACTTTGGAGCCTGATGTGATAGACTAGTGGATGATCGAGATCGGTTTTAAGCCAAGGATGAAGCATGCCTGAGACGAATGAAACACCAAATCAACCGAACCAGCCTGTTGCTGATTCTTCTTTTCAGGCGCCTCCGATGCAGCGTGTTTCGGGGACAACACAACTCGATCACCAGCTCGGGGCCTTACGCCGCCGACTGATCCGCGAAGCATCGCAGGCGGTCGATTTACTCACACAATCGCTCGATGTGCTCTGGGCTTCGGATCGCGAAGGAGCCAAGGAGGTTCGGCGGATCGAAAAACAGATTGACCAAGAAGAGGTACGGATCGAGCAGGAGTGTTTTCGGATTCTGGCATTGCAACAACCTTTCGGCGCCGACTTTCGGCTGATTACTTTTAGTCTCAAGGCCAACTCGGATATTGAGCGCTTGGCGGATCACGCGAGTTCGATTGCCAAAATCAGCAAGAAGATCGAATCGGAATTTCCCGATTGGCCTGAGTCTTTGCGTGAAATGGGCGAGCGGTTGCCTGTGATGTGCCAGGAACTTTTGCGTGCGGTGATCAGTGCCGATGCAGATGGTGCCAAGGGAGTGGTCAAACGGGACAAGATCATTGATCGACTCGACAAACAGACCTTTAAAGATTTGAGCGAGAAGATCGAATCGAATCCAACGAACGCTTCGGAATATATGTTGATGTACCGTATCTCGCGTGAGCTCGAGCGGGTGGGTGATCTGCTGGGCAATATCGCCGAGGATGTGGTGTATCTGGTGACGGGTGATATCGTGAGGCATGCACCCAAACCGAAGAGAAAAAAAGATCAACAGGAGACATAGCCTGTGTCGACGGCTCGTTTTCTATACAAGAGTGCTTTCTTTTCGCCTTTACGGGCTTCCAAGGAAGCAATTGAGCGGTATTCTTGGTGGAACAGGAAACTGTTTGATGACGATTCATCCTGTATACTCTCTTTCATGTTCTTCATTATTTTTCCCTCGTTTTCTTTGCGTCACTCCTCCTCATCTTCGCCAGGCGCAGGCGGGTGATTGCTCGCGCGGGTAGTTCTGTAAGAAGTGTTGGTTTGATCTTGCGGATTGGATATCGAGGTGGTCGAGGTCAAGTGACCCGAGTGTGGAGGGGGTATCCATTATGTATGTAGCCGATCGGCGGGTACTGTTTTGGCGAAAGTCACGGGTTGGGTTGAGTATTGCTGCGATACTCTTGCTGCTGGCGGCAGGAAGCTGGAACCGAGTGCTCGAACACGGGTTGGCTTTCCAGTGGACGAAGTATTTGTCTGGAATATGCGTCGGGGAGAGGTGCTCTTGGATGCATCGAGCAAGTGCCAGTCATGGTTCTTGATCATGGTTATTGAAAAGTTGAATCCATTTTCTGGGTTTCGATTTGGGCGACCGGGCGAATGTGAAGCCGACGAGCTTTGAATCGTTCGGCGAGCCCCGATCGCAAGATGGCAAGGGTGGTATTGGTTGTGGAAGGCCGTCAAAAAAATATGTACACAAAAAAGCCTGCTCGTAAGAGCAGGCTTTTTTCGACGGTCTTTGACCGGCAAACAGTTGGGTCCATACTTCGCCATTCATTACTGAATAGCTATTCGTCACTGACCTCGTAAAAGATCAGTTTGATGACGAACGAGAAAGTGCTCATAGATCTTGATTCGGTTCGCACCGAGATGAACATCATTTTGATTCCTCGTGAGAGGTTTCATAGGGAATTCATACGATCAAGTCTAAGGAAATCCCTTAGAAAGGAGGTGATCCAGCCGCAGGTTCTCCTACGGCTACCTTGTTACGACTTCGTCCCAGTCACCATTCTTGCCGTAGGCACCCCTGAAATGAGGTGACTTCGGGCACTAACAGCTTCCATGACGTGACGGGCGGTGTGTACAAGGCTCAGGAACGTATTCACCGCGTCGTAGCTGATACGCGATTACTAGCGATTCCGGCTTCAAGCAGGCGAATTTCAGCCTGCTATCCGAACTGGGGCATGGTTTTTGCGATTTGCTCCACCTCGCGGTATCGCATCGCTTTGTCCATGCCATTGTAGCACGTTTGCATCCCTAGACATAAGGGCCATGAGGACTTGACGTCATCCCCACCTTCCTCCGGTTTGACACCGGCAGTCTCGCTAGAGTCCTCGCCATAACGCGTTAGTAACTAACGATAGGGGTTGCGCTCGTTAAGGGACTTAACCCGACACTTCACAGCACGAGCTGACGACAGCCATGCAGCACCTGTGTATGTTCCACCCAAGGGCGTCACTCCTGTTTCCAAGAGCTAATCCATACATGTCAAGTCTAGGTAAGGTTCTTCGCGTTGCCTCGAATTAAGCAACATGCTCCACCGCTTGTGTGAGCCCCCGTCAATTCCTTTGAGTTTTAGCCTTGCGACCGTACTCCCCAGGCGGCACACTAATCAGTTTACCTTCGGCCGCGAAACCATGAGAGGTACCGCGACCTAGTGTGCATCGTTTACGGCGTGGACTACCGGGGTATCTAATCCCGTTCGCTACCCACGCTTTCGTACCTGAGCGTCAGAACAAGCCCAGTCAGTTGCCTTCGCCATTGGCGTTCCCATGAATATCTACGCATTTCACCGCTCCACTCATAGTTCCACTGACCCCTACTTGTCTCAAGATATGTGGTTTACCCTGCAGTTCCACGGTTGAGCCGTGGGATTTCACAAGATACCTACAAATCCGCCTGCGTACGCTTTAAGCCCAGTGATTCCGATTAACGCTCGGACCTTCCGTATTACCGCGGCTGCTGGCACGGAATTAGCCGGTCCTTCCTCTATGTCTGATCAGAGTTTCTAGACATTGACAGTAGTTTACACATCGAAGATGCTTCATCCTACACGCGGCATTGCTCCGTCAGGCTTTCGCCCATTGCGGAAGATTCGTTACTGCAGCCTCCCGTAGGAGTCCGGGCAGTGTCTCAGTCCCGATGCGGCGGGTCATGCTCTCACACCCGCTACCCGTCTTCGGCTTGGTGAGCCTTTACCTCACCAACTACCTGATAGGATAATCGCCGCTCCCAAGGCGGTAAACCTTTCCTCCGTAGAGCACATAAAGTATTACCTTCCGTTTCCAGAAGCTATCCTTTACCTTGGGGTACATTCGATTATATTCCTCGCCCTTTCGCCACTCCCTCCGAAGAGGTCGTTCGACTTGCATGTTTTAGCCATGCCGCCAGCGTTCAATCTGAGCCAGGATCAAACTCTTCAATTGAATATTGTTGCACAGTTCCTGATTTTACACAAAAACTGTTCGCATCAAAATGAAGCCGATCCGACTAACCTACCCGTGCTCCCGAAAGAGGCGTGATAGGCCGGTCTACACAACTGATTTTCGAAGATTGCTCTTTTTGTCAAATCAGTCGTGTCCGAGGTGGCAAAACCTCGGAAGCTTTTACACTCTAAGTGTCTATTCCAAATATCAATTTGGGGCTTCCACTTGCACAAGAATGTAAAGACAAACAAGTGTGATCTTGTTTGCCAACTTATTGATGACAACCAATACCCTGTCAAAGGCCCGATATGCTTCGGTTTATGGTGTCTCACATTCTCGTGGTGGACCCAACTGTTCACTTGTCAAAGAGGCCGACGATGGAGGACATCAAGCCCTCGCCCATCGTTGCCGCCGGTTGTGGTGGCGGGGAGAAGCATAGGCTGTATCAAGCGATTGTCAAACCATGAGGGCAAACATCTTCACCAATTTCTCAAGTTTCCGTGCTGTGGTCCTCATTTCTGCGCCTTGGTGACCACTTGGCGAGTTTCGCCGGCCACCCCAATGCAGGCGACCCAGATTTCTGGAGGTGCACACGCATCCCAATTTATACTTTTTTCAGCTTTTAGGGCTGATTTGAGTGCCTTGGCAGCAGCAACGAAGGTCGCTCCCGTTGTGCGTACATCGTCAATCAAGACATACACTCGCCGATTGGTATTTCGGGCAGCAGCGAGTTGGCGATGCCCTCGGGGATTGAGAGAGAATGCCCCCTTGATATTCTGGGCTCGTGCAGTCCGTGGGAGTCCGACTTGCTCTGGACGAAGCCGGGTTCTGAGGAGTGGGGCGACGGGGCATCCGGTGGATTTGGAAGCAGCTCTGGCCAAGACCAGTGTGTGGTCGATGCCGCGCGATACTCGACGAAATCGGTGCATCGGGATGGGCACCAGGGCCGCCTGATTCGGAGTGATCTGGGCGAGATTGAGCTGTTCTTTGAGTGCTTTGCCCAGGTGCACGCCCAAGCCATGCCCGGTGGGACGCCAGCACTTGAATTTGAGGGCGAGTATTTCGGAGCGGAGGGGGCCATCGTATCGTCCCAATCGGATTGCTCGATCCCAAGGCAGGGGTTTGGTTCGGCAAGTTGCGCATCCTTCGCCATCGGTTTCATGCTTGCCCACACTCGTACCACAACGCCAGCAGTAGTCGTCGTTGGCATCTCGTGTCCATCCTGTTTGCTGGGCCCAACGGTCAAAAGCCAGCCCTATCCGTCCGAGCAGGTGCGTCTCGATGGATTCAATCATTTGGCTGGACAGATGAACTGGGATCGGGACGGAGGCTTCAGGAGCTTGTGAATCTGGCGCTTTGGGAGGCCAGGTGAACGCCTCTTGAGGTCCAATGTCCCGAGGCTGATCCTTTGCAGGTGAGGACATCACGACGATGAACCAGATGGTGAACCGGTGTCCAGTTGTGTGCGGATGAGCTGGGCACGAGCGATTCGGCGTTCTTGTTGAGTCAGCACTGTGCCGAGTGTTCTTTGGAGGTGTGTTGGTTGGATGTTGAGCAGCAAGCTGTGGATTTGTTCGGTGCAAATACCTTCGAGTATTCCGGTGAGCACCCCCAAGCGAACAAGGCTTAGGAGTTCCATTGCTTCCTCGACCTTCATTAGCCGGGCGTGTCGGAGGGTACCGAGTGCGCGCCAAGCTTGGTCTTCGAGCATCTGTTTTCGGCTGGTCAGGAGGTTTCGACGGGCATGGCGTTCATATCCGACGACCTTGGGGATGATTTCTCGTTCCATTTCATGCAGGAGCATGTCATCGGATTTGCCAAGGGTCGTTTGGTTTGATATTTGGTAAAACTCGCCTGGGGATTCGGATCCTTCGCCATAAAACCCTCGTACAGCCAATCCCATATCCTGCGCAGCTCGACGGACTTTTTCGAGTTCTCCAGTGAGCTTGAGGGCCGGTAGATGAAGCATTACGGAAAGTCGAAGCCCAGTGCCTACATTGGTCGGACAGGCAGTTAGGTATCCAAATCGAGGATGGTAGGCGTAGTCCATTCCTGCTTCGATCAAATCGTCGAACGCGTTGGCTTCCGCCAAGCATGCTCCCAAGGCCAATCCTGATCGGATGGTCTGAAGCCGAATGTGATCTTCCTCGTTAATCATGATGCTCAGATGCTCATCAGGGATCAAAACCGCGACGCTGCGAGGTTCATCGAGTCCGCCTTTGCCGGTACTGAGTTTGCCTCGGGCATGTTGTCGTGATATGAGTTGGCGTTCAACAAGCAGGTCGCGGTCTTCGCGCCCGACTTGATGCAGATCGATCCATATGAATTGAGAGGAAGGCTTTGTCGAGTTTGTGGTTGGTATCGTGAGGATGCGCCGTTTGCATACTTCGAGAATTTGTGTCCGATCAATTCTCGAAGCGCGAGGCGTGAAAGGGAAACCCGAGATATTGCGTGCCAGACGAACTCGAGAGGATATGACCACATCGCTCGATTCGCCAAGTCCACGGAGCCACTCGGCGTTGTGGATGAATGCCGATTCGTGTGCTGGATGGGGATCTTTGTGTGCATCGCCAGATGCCTGCATCGGGGTCTCCGCGGTATTGGGGGAATGGCTTTGAGTATAACCAAAGATGCTTCATCAAGGATGTTTGATTCTAGTCTAGGAAGAGGAAGCTTGGACGCTCGATGCAGACGAGGAGGCAGGCGTTGGCTCGATTTGGGAAGAAGCCAAAGAAGTCAGCCGGGAGAGTTCATCGCGGAGTATCGCAGCCTGTTCGTATTCTTCATCGTGAATGGATTTGCTCAGCCGTTGGCGCAGCGCATCGAGTCGTTCTTCGCGTTGACGGATATCGCCAAGCAACGCATTGATTCGGGCAGGGTCGCTGGTATCTTGACATTCGCACAATGCTCGCTTGGGTATTTTGCCAACATGGTTGCATCCACCTTCATGGGCGCGTTCGATCATTGGTCCAATTCGGTCCTCAAAGATTTGGTAGCACCCCGAACACCCCAATAGCCCATGCTCTTTAAAACTGGTGAAGGACTGTCCGCATCCAGGGCACGCCGAGGAAGTGGTTCGTGTCTCGATTGCTGGACGAGGTTCAGTCGGCTTGCTTAGGGCGTCGTTTTCGACGCCGGGCGACGCGTTCGTGCTGGTGATTGCTTGCCCCATGATGTAACTGGCTGCGGAGATGAGTTGGCTGATCGGGATATACGGATTCGTACTCACTCCTCGCTTGCGGGCGCATTGCTCACAGAGGTGTCGTTCGATCTTCTTCTTTTCGTTGGTAATGATCACTTCGTGGATCGTCGCTTCGTGTAGACCGCATTCGCAGAGCATCCGGTGCCCTCCAGTTTGAGATTCCATTCGTGTTGAACCCAATGAGTATACAGGATTTGCAGCAAAAATAAAAGAGCCTCCATGCAAGGTTGGAGGCTTGAAAGTGCAAATTTATCGGAAAGAGCGCCCGATGACCACCAAAGTTCAGTATGTTTGGCTGATTTAAGGGTGGTTCCAGAGCGAATCAGTTGCCCGCAGCAGCCAGTTTCTGCTGGCGGGTGTATCCATATTTTCTTTTGAGAGGCTTTACGACCAGTCCAGACCGGATCGCATGGGCTGAGGCGTAGACCTTGATGACGCTCTTCGAGCCATCAGCGTTGGTGATCTCTGCATTGACCTTCTGGAGGTTGGGCTTGAACTTGCGTCGGTTTTTACCCGTTGTTTTGAGGCCGAAACCACCAGACGAGAGTTTGGCACCGCCATAGGCCTTTTTGTTGCCGAAAGTTGTCTTTTTTCCAGTGTAGTGACATTCGTATGGCATGATTCGTACCTCATGGGCCTATAGGTCGGCCTCTGTCAAGTCCGTAAGGACATATCGGTGCCCACCTTGGGCGTCGGGTCGTGATGATAGGCGGGGAATGGGGGAAATCAACAGAGCGGGTGTTGACCTCCACAGAGATTCATCGGTTCTCCGGGGTGCCCATCGAACTGCTCTGGCCTAGATCATTTGCGGGCCATGACTTACTCATTGCGAACTCATGATCTGTCCCCCACAACCTACTAACTGACCCCCAATGATTTGCAGGCCATGTAGATGAAATCCGAGTATAATGAGTAAATTCTAAGGGCGGGTAATTGTCGGGGGGTACCCAGTTTTTCTTGTACTCAAAGGTAGCCGTTGTCCACCCTGAAGGAGTAGGGTTGGTATGATCAATAATCTGTGACAAGGATTCAGAAAACCTTTTCCCTGATTCATAATTCGTATAAGAAACTATCTCAAAACCCACCCGATAGCCGATAAACGCTCTGGTCATGGATGACCAGAAGGAGGTGCCAGGATGGCTAAACGACATCAACGACGAAAAACGCAACCCACAATCTG